>JAEEGH010008266.1_pt1 | contig 24673 bp, 8 predicted proteins | sample 9134181 | NCBI WGS metagenome assembly JAEEGH01 (sample SAMN16246544, study PRJNA631951) | gut metagenome | biome: gut microbiome; feature: rumen; material: DP-attached | host: Bos | place: Iran: Karaj | collected 2018-10
AGTTGTAGTTGCAGCCTCCGTTGCGAAAACGGCTGTTGAAGATGCGCCAGGTCGAATCGAGCCAAAGAATATCAACAGGTATCCCCTCCTGACGCATACGCTGCACGAGGGCGACGTTGTAATGCTGGTTGGCATCCTGCTCATGGTTCCACGTGCCTCCGCTGTAACTGCCAAGGTGCAGGCCGTAGGCCGAACGTGGCATCATCGGGCAGTTGCCGGTCAGCATCTGGTAGCGTTGAATCATCGTCTGTATCTCGGGGCCCTTGACGAAGTAATAGTCCAGTTCACCCCCATCTGCCTGCCACGAGTAGGTTTGGTTCGAAGTCCATCCCATATCCCAGTCCGAAGGCCAGGCAGTATGGAAAAAGATACCGTAACCCTTGTTGCTCATCACCCACGGCACAGGGCAGTAGTTGGCACGCAGGATGTCCTTGCCGCCCACAGCAGGACGAGGCCCGCGACCCAGTTCGACGTTCAAATGGATGCGCTGCCCACGCAGATCCAGATGGTCCATGCGTTCGCCCAGGCCGAAGAAATGTTCGTCGGGACGCAGCACGCACGTAGTCATGGGGCCACTGCCTTCTGCTGAAAGCCGGCAGTCGGTCTCCTCGTAAAGCACCTCTCCCGTCGCGCGGTCGAGCACCTTGATGCGCCAAGGGCTGTCGCAGACCTGCAAGGTCAGGGCGTCGGTCATCACGGCAACGCCCTGCCGTGTCTCGCGCACCTCATACTGTACTGGATCGAAATCATAGCGAATCACCATCCATTGCTCATCAGGTCTGAAATTGCGACATTTACCCTTGGTAACACGGAACATATCGGGTTGGCACAGCTGGACGCGCATTGCTCCTTCGCCGTTTACAAGCAGCACCTCATTTCCTTTGGTTGTCCAATGGATATCAGCAGCAAGATTGGCAAAACCACAAAGAATGATTGAAACGATCAGACAAAAAAGTTTCCTCATATTAATAAAATAAATGGTATAATCGAACTAATAAATTGTTTAAAATGCGCCAACCGAAACGCTCGGTTGGCGCATCATTTATGCGGCAATGACAATAGGGAAAACCAATTGTCATGAAGGCTTACTTCGACTGGAAGCCGTAACCCTGGATAAGGACATCAGGATTCTGCTTGATGACATCACCATGCATTGGGAACATGTAGATAGGAGGAGTCTTCGACTCGTAGCCATTATAAATATAAGTATAGTAGGCATCGATGTTGTCCTGCTTGTCGATGATTTCCTTGCCCCAATCGGTACGAACGTAGCCATCGGCTTCGAGAGCCTTAGCCTCAGCTCCATCGGGATCGATGTATTCGAACATACCCTTCACGGCCACGTTGGTGCGGAGGTCGGAAGCAATGCCTGTTGCGGCCGACTGCGTAGCATCCAAACCGAACTTCAAGGCGGCGAAGTTGGGGTCGCCCCAGCTCTTTCCTACCGAGTACCAGTCGTCGTTCTGACCACGCCATGCCGGCCAGAGCACTGGGTTGGTGCGGTCGGTGCAAGTGGTGGTGAGACGATAGTTTACGCCATAGTCAGCGGGGTTGACATCCTTGATCCATACATAGAGCGACATCTGGTTGCCATTGGCAAAGGTGTGATAGCCCTTGTTCTGGAGGTCGTCGAGAATGGCTTTGGTGCGGGTGCGGAAGCTGGTGACAATCTCATCAACATAACCCGAACGGATGACGTCCCACTTGCGGACACCTTCACCACCGAACTCGAGCTTGCGCTCCTCATAGATGGCGTGGCGCAGGTCACCGCACTTGGCAATGAAGGCATCAAGATTAGCCTTACCACCGAAGGCACGCTGATGTACCTTGTTGAGGTAGTCGCGAGCCACAGCTGTGTTGCCCAGATCGCACTCCACCTCAGCATACATAAGCAAGAGTTCTGCAAAACGCATATAAGGGCAATTGATACCTGCCTGACGCTGGGTGACAACGTAAGGGCTGGACATGCGGTTCTCGTCCCACTTGTTGAGTGCAAAGCCGCCAGCCTTGGCTGTGGATCCCTTCGAGAATGGAATCAGTCGCTCCTGACCGTTACCACGCGAACCAAAGGCGGTAACAGTGACATCTCGACGCATATCATCAGGATCGAAGTCATCGTAGTAATATACAAGGTTGAAACGGCACTGTCCGTAGGTCTTGCAAGGATAGTTGAATGCCTTCGAGCCATCGGACGGACGACCGAATGCGTAAGGACGCTCGGTCTGAACACCCTGTGTCTCGGGAATCTCATAAACATCCTCGTCAGCAAACTGAAGGTCCATCATCTGCTGGAAGACGTACTGGAACGGGTTGCCGAAAGCTTTCGAGTTCAGGCCATCACCACTGGAGCGAGGATCGGTCTCCTGGAAGGTGACACCGGGGCCAGGATTTTCAACAGCGCCCTTGAGATAGGTCTCTGCAACGCGGTAGAGTTCCTGCCAGTCTGAACGACGTCCATAGAAGCACTTGTACTTGTCGCTGGTGTAGAGCTTGTCAAAAGACACAGGGGAACCATCGAGCTTGGTGTAGTAGTTGTCACCCAAGTCGGTGCGGCGAGTCTGATAGCCAGCCTCCCAGAGGGCGATACGGCCAATGAGACCATCCACATAGGTGCGGCTCATATAACTCTTGTCGCGCGAACCCTCACCGGGACGATACATCAGTGGCTCAACCTTCTTCAAGAGGTCGAGGTTGTACTCTGCGATATAACTGCGGTTGGTGAGCTCTGTTGCCTCTTCGCCCGAAACGAGCTGGAGGGGCACATCACCGTAGAATCGGGTGAGTTCGTAATAGAGCGTCGCGCGCAAAGCAATAGCTTCACCATAGATCTGGCTCAGGTCAGAGGGTCCCGTCTGATTGATCATCTCTTCGAACGAAGCTGCCGATTCGAAACTGTTGATGATGGTGTTGCAGATGGCAATGATCTTATACACATTGTTCCACGTGCCGCTCAACGTACCATTGTTCGAAACGTTGGGGAAGTTTTCAGGGCCACGGAGGTTCTTGGTGTTGTCGATGTAGCCGTAGAAATTGGAGATTACCCAGCGGTTGATCTGAGAGCCGTAGTACTCTGGCTGCGCCTCAGTGTCGGAACTGCCTACCACCATATCATAGAATGCACCATTGGAGTGCAGGTTGGAACTGCTGCGCCACAGACTGTAGGCATTCTGCAGGGCGGCCTTCGCCGTCTCGGACGATGCGAATACGAAATCGACATCGGCCTCGGAAGGCGAAGAAGTGTCCAGAAAGTCATCGCAAGAGGTAGCGCCCCAAAGGAGCCCCAGACCCATGATGCTATAGATTATCTTTTTCATATCGTCAATACATTAAAAATCAAGGTTGATACCAAATGTGAAAGTCTTGGGACGCATATAGGCACCGTAGTCAAGGCCTAAAGTAGGATAGTTGCTGTTGGCCGTCGGGTTCACGTTGACGTCGGGATCGAGACCCTTGTAACCGGTGATGGTGAAGACGTTGCCAGCGGTGAAATAGACGCGGAAGCGCTCGATCTTGGCCTTCTGTGTCAACTTCTTCGGCATTGTGTAGCCAATTGTGAAGTTGCTCAGACGAAGGTAGGAAGCATCTTCAATGAACTCGTCATAAACGACGTTCTGCTCACCATAAGCCACAGGATACTTGGCTCCGGAGTTGAGATTGCGGAGCTCGTTGGCATCAGTTACGACCACGAGTTCTCCGTTCTCGATCTTGGTGAGGTGATACATATCGTTGATGAATGACATCTTGTTCTTACCAATGCCCGTTTCCTTACCACCATTGAGCTGTGACATACGCTGGGCATTGTAGATCTTACCGCCAAGCTGATAGGTGAAGTTGGCGTTGAAGTCGAACCACTTGTAGTTGCCGCTAAAGTTGAAGCCACCCGTATGGTGAGCCATGATTTCGCCAATGTTGGTAACGTCGGCGTTGTCAACTACGCCCGAACCGTCGAGGTCCTGCAGACGAAGCATACCTGGGAATGCCGTCTGTCCATCGGGACGTGGGAAGCCCTTGTTAGGATTGCAGGTGCCAGTGATGGCGGTTGAGATGTCGGGGATGCCTGATTTCAATACATATTGTCCATTGACGATGTCAAAGTCGTCAACAGTATAGAAGCCTACACCCTCCTTCTTGAAGCCCTGCACAACGCCCACAGGCATATCCTCGGCCAACATGAAGTCGTTGCCTGGCATCTGGCCAGAGCCGAAGGTGCTCGAACCATAGTAGATATTGGTGTGGTTGGGCAGTTCATCAACGTTGTTGTTGTTGAAGTTATAGGTCATCGAGAAGTTCAGGTTGAAGTCCTTGGTGTGGACCAACAATGCATTGACTGCGATTTCGAAGCCCTTGTTAGAGGTCTGGCCCATGTTCTTCATCTGATAGGTATAACCTGTCGAAGCGTCAATCTCATCACGCATCAAGAGGTCTTTGGTAGTGTTCCAATATACATCGAGGGTACCATTGATGCGATTCAGGAAGCCATAATCAAGACCGATGTTGCGGCTGATGGTTGTCTCCCACTTGAGGTCTGGATTAGACTTCATACCTGCAGGAGCATAGACATTGACAGTTCCGCCATTCCACGAAGTAGTGGAAGAAGACCAGGTCTCATGCCAAAGCGAAGAGTTGATATTGTCGGCACCCGACTCACCGTATGAGATACGAAGCTTCAGGTTGTCGAGCCAGTCTTTGGTGTTCTCAAGGAAAGGTTCATCACTGATACGCCAGGCAAGAGCAGCTGCAGGGAAATAGCCCCAGTGATTGTTGGATGGGAACTTGCTCGAACCATCGGCACGGAATGTGGCGGTGAAGAGATAGCGGCCAAAGAGGGAGTAGTTCAAACGACCGAACCAAGACATGGTAGATTCAGGCACATTGATGGTGTTGGTATAATAGTTTTCGGTAGGACGTTTCTCAGAGTCGCCCATGTTCATCATACCGAATACACGATCCATGTCCCAGATATCATCCATAGGATAACCTGCACCAATCATATAGCTTTGATTTGACTTATTCTTAATCTCCTCATTGCCAAGCATGATGTTGAGGCTGTGGTTCTCTCCCAATCCCTGAACGTCGTAATTCAAAGTGGTTACCCAACGAAGGTTCTGATTCTGTGTCTTGGTGAGGGTAGCATATTTGTAGCCCTTGGTATAGTCTGTGGTGTGATCTGCATCCTCATAATACTTGCCTTCTCTCCAACCGCCACCAAGTGCGAGCTCAGAACGCAAGGTGAGTCCCTTAAGAACCTCATAGCTGAGAGCAAAGTTGCCACGCAGGCGATTGTTGGTCGAACCATTATACATATGCTCGAGGGCATAAAGCGGGTTGTTGCCTTCTTCAAAGTTGTTGGCACCCAGACCAAAGTAGCTCACAAGGCCGTCACCCAAAGGATTATCAATGGGGCGGAACTCAAAGGCTGACGACAAGGCAGTACCACGACCAGTGGAAATGTTTTCACGGCCAGTCACATGGATGTTTGCATAGCGAAGGTCCATATCGAAGGTCAGACGCTTGTTGATCTTCTGCTTCAACTTGAAGTTGATGCTGTAGCGCTCGTAACCCGAGCGGATCTTGGTACCTTCATCATCGGTATAGCCAAGCGAAAGGGTATATTTGGTCTTCTCCGAGCCACCAGACATCGAGATGTTGTGGTTCCACTGGATAGCGGTGCGAAGCAGGTCGTCGGTCCAGTCGTGAGCCTCCACATTGGCATAGTCATTCCAATGGTTGCCGCCCAGGGCACCGAGGCCGTAGTACTTGGCAATACCGTCGGCCAGGCCCGAACCGTAGGAGTCGCCGTAGCTCCAGACGTAGCGCAGGTAGTCCTGAGCGCCGAGGGCCTCGGTGGTCTTGAAGGTGTTCTTGACCTGCATGAAGCCGGAGTAGCTGATCGAGAGCTTGTCCTTGTCGGCACCCTTGGTGGTGACAAGGATAACACCGTTGGCACCACGTGCACCGTAGATAGCCGTCGAAGCGGCATCCTTCAGCACGTCGATGCTGACGATCTGGTCAGCTGGAATATCGGTGATGGTACCTGCGGGGAAACCATCGACGATGAAGAGAGGCTCGTTGCTCTGCGAGATGGAGCCGCCACCACGCACGCGGATGGAGGTGCTACCGCCAGGACGACCGTCCTGCGAAACGACGCTCACGCCGGCGAGCTTGCCCTGCAAGGCCTGCGAAACGTCGGACACGGGGTTGGCAACCAGTTCCTTGGAGTTGACCGAAGAAACCGAACCAGTGAGGTCACGCTTCTTTACGGTGCCGTAACCGATCACAACCACTTCGTCAAGCTCGTCACGATCCTCCTCGATAGCGATGCTGAATTTGTTCTTGCCGGCCACGGGGATGTTTTGCTCGCGATAGCCGATGTAAGTCACTTTGAGCGTAGCGTTTTCGGCCACGTTCGAGATACTGAAGTTACCATCGATGTCGGTGGTAGCACCGTTGGTGGTACCCACAACGACGACGTTGGCGCCGATTACGGGCTCGCCCAACTCATCGACTACGGTACCGGTCACGGTCTTGGTCTGGGCGAATGCCAATGCACTGCTGAGGACAAATGCCATCAACAGAGTAGTCAATCGCGCCAACCATGTGTTGCATGTACTGCTTCTCATGTCGAAAAAAAAGTTAGTTAATATTTAAAATAGTGTATTTGAATGCTTAGTTATGCCTTGTGTGCATTAAGAAATGTGTTCGACAAACAAATGATATAATAAAGATTTGTACTACCGACGATGCAAAGATGCGAACTTTTTTCGAATATGCCAAATTTTTTATCAAAAAAGTGTAATAAAACAAAACATTTTTGCAAGAAATTATAAAGATCTGTCTAAATGCAGCTATTTTTATGTTATTTCCTTTATCAATTCTTTTGTTTTTTTCGTTTTCTTTGTTTTTCAGCTTTGCTAAACAAAAGAAAGGGATATCAGAAAAAGAAAGAGGGTGTGCCCCGATCCAATGGATTGATCCAGGGCACACCCTCATATTTACAGTGGGAAATGAAACTTACTCGTTCATGAAGCCATAACCATTGACGAAGCCACCAGTAGCGACGGCATTCGGGCAGATTGGCCACAGATAGATGGGAGCCGATACATAATCGTAATCGAAGAAGAGATAGGTATCGTACTCGTCACGGTACTTGAGAAGATCGCTGCCCCACGCAGTCTCTTTGTAGCCATCAGCCACAAGAGCAGCGCCATCGACAGGAGCAAAAAGACCCTTGATGGCAAGATTGGTCTCGGCAGGAGTGCCGCCCCAACCGAATGCCGACCAGTCGTCGTTGACGCCACGCCAACCTGGGAAGGTGACGGGGTTGGTCTCGTCGGTGCACTGGGTGGTCAGACGATAACCCATCTGCGACTTGGCATCGACAGCCTTGGTGTAGATGACGTTGGAGATGACGTTGCCGTTGGCGAAGGTATAGCTACCATTGGCAGCAAGACCGTCCATCATAGCCTTGGTCATGTCCTTGATGCGCTTGATGGCCCAAGGCAGACGACCGGTACGAATCAGGGTGAAGCGACGATCGCCCTCACCAGCAAACTCGAAGCCGCGCTCCTCGATGATGGCATTGAAAACGCCACCACACTCGTTGATGAAGCCGTCGGTATTAGCCTCGGCTGCGGAAGCAAACGAACGCTCACGCACGGTCTTGAGGTAAGACTTGGCAGTAGCCTCATCACCCGTCATGGCACAAGCCTCGGCGTAACCCAGGTAGATTTCGGCCATACGCATATAAGGACCATTTATGCCGGCCTTGCGCTGAGCAAGAGTGTTGGGGGTAGCCATGCGGTTGTCGTCCCACTTGTTGAGGGCCATACCGCCACCCTTGGCCTGCGAACCAGGCACGAAGGGGAGAATAATCTCAGTACCAGCTGTGGTTCCGGTGATGGCTACAGCCACATCACGGCGCTTGTCTTTAGGATCGAAGACGCCATAGTAGAAAGCGGGGTTGATGCGAGCCTGACCATAGCACTTGCAAGGATAGGCATTCTTCGAACCACCTGTGCCCGGGCGGCCGCTGGAATAGGTGCGCTCGTCGCTCGATACGTTCCACTGCATCGGGTACTCGTAGATCGATTCGTCGGCGTAGGCGGCATCGTCGTCCATCATCTGCTGGAAGAAGTACTGGTGAGGATTGTCATAGACCTGCCCGGCTTTGCCTACACTGCGAGGATCGGTGGTGTAGAACTTTGCTGAACCGGCATGGTCAATCGCGTTCTTGAAGTAAGTCTTGGCAATGTTGTAGAGATCCATGTAATCCTTACGGCGTGCATAGAAGGCATTGGCGGCATTGGCATTGGGGTTGCCAAGGTTATCGAAAGAAACAGTCTGACCCTTGCCATCGATGTAGGTGATGTCGCTGCGGCGGGTCTGATAACCAGCTGCCTCAAGTGCGATTCGGCCAATAAGACCATCCACATAGGTCTGAGAGAAGTAGTTCTTGGCAGCAGAAGAAACCTCGGGAATCGAACCAACAGGATACATCAGGGGCTCAACGCGGATCAGGTCGGCGATGATGCAGTCGTAGATGGAATCACGTGGAGTCAAGCCACCCGATGCCTCACCAAAGACGGTAACGAAGGGAACATCACCATAATACTTGATGAGCTCACGATAGGCTGTAGCACGCAAGGCAATAGCCTCGCCATACATCTGACCAATCTTCGACTGGGTGCCAGCAGCAATGGCTTCCTGACCTGACTCAGACTCCTCGATACCCTGGATGACGGCATTAGCCTTACCAATCACGTCGAAAAGCTGAACATAGGCTCCCGAGTTGTTGTTGCTCGAATAGGAGTCAATATCATAAGTGCTGGCTGCAGCACCGTTGGAGTAGAAGCTCTCGGGCACGTGACGGGCAATCTGGTTGGCATAAGCCTCGGGGTGACGCTCGATGTCAGAACCGGCAACGTCAGCTGCATAGAACAGACCTGCGCCAAAGACGTAACTATTGGCTGTGGAACGCCAAGCCTCGTAACCGCCCTCCAGGGCAGCACGGGCTGTGGTGCTGTTGGAGAATACGAACTTTGCATCTACCACCGATGGAGATTCTGGCTCCAAAAAATTATCACAGGCGGTAAAAGCCATCGCTCCGACCACAAAGAGTGTAGAATATAATAGCTTTTTCATATTTTATGTTCGTTAATTAGAATGTGATGTTGGCGCCCACGGTGAATGAACGTGCCTTGGGGTAAGAGTTGAGGTCATAGCCAGGGGTGGGGAAGCCACCTGTAGCTGAAGAGGTAGTAACGTCAGGATCCAATCCGCTGTAACCAGTGAGGCAGAAGAGGTTGTTGCCAGTAGCGTAGATGCGCATATTGCTTACACCAATCTTCTTGGTCCAGTTCTGTGGCAGAGTGTAACCGATGGTAGCGGTGTTGAGACGGAGATAGGATGCATCCTCGATGAACTCGGAGTTTACAACACCGTATTCCGACATCATGGTGCTGTACTTCGTATCCTGATTGATGGCACGCAGGGCTTCGGGAGATGGATCAAACACAAGGTCGCCTGCGCTATCGATGGTGTGGTAGCGATACGCCTTGCCTGCATAATGCAGACGGTTTGCACCAGCTGCTGTATCCTTGTCACCCTTGAATGCATTCATGGCGTTGGCATTATAAACCTTGCCACCAATCTGATAGGTGAAGCCCAACGAGAAGTCAATAGCCTTCCAGTTGCCGGTGAAGTTGAAGCCACCTGTATGTTCAGCACGTGCATAACCCAAAATCTGCTGATCAGGTTCGCCGTCACCATCCTTGTCCTCAAACTTGGGAGCGCCAGGGAATGGCAGCACGGTCTTACCGTCGGACTCGGCATTGAGCGTAATCAGGTCGGTAGGATAGTTGCCGATGGTAGCATAACCGCGCTGAGAATCCTTGAGGGTATATTTGCCGGTCGAAGCATTGTAGTCGAAGTCATCGACAGTGAAGTAGCCGGCCGACTTATAACCGTTGATGGTACCCACGGGCTCGCCCTCACGCACGATGTAATCGTAGTAAGGCAGCAGCATCGACGATGCCCATCCGTTGTGGGTGTCACAAAGTACACCATCAAGCAGATCCTCCACATTGTTCTTATTGAAGTTGTAGTTCAAGCTGACAGAGAGGTTGAAGTTCTTCGAACGTACGATGTCGTAGGCCAAGGTGAGCTCGACACCCTTGTTGGAGGTCTCGCCTACGTTGTCATACTGGTAGTCATAACCCGATGAAGCATCACACGGAACCTGCATCAGTAGGTCTTCAGTATTGTTGATATAGAAGTCAACGCTACCACGCACGCGGCTGTTCAAGAATGCGAAGTCAATACCGAGGTTGCGGCTGATGGTGGTCTCCCACATCAACGCGTCATTGGGTTTCATCGAACCAGGCTGGTAGGTTACTACCGTTTCGCCATCGACGATGATGGACTTGGTGGTCCAGGTGCCCTTCCACAGCGACGAGCTGATGTTGTCGGCGCCCGAGGTACCATACGAAAGACGAAGCTTCAAGTTGTCAAGCCAGTCACTGGTACCCTCCATCCAAGGTTCATCACTAACACGCCATGCCAAAGCAGCAGCAGGGAAGTTGGCCCAATGGTGCTCGGGGGAGAACTTCGACGAACCATCGGCGCGGAAGGTGAAGGTTGCGAGATAGCGGCCCTTGTAGCCATAGTTGGCACGGCCGAAGAATGATGTGGAGTGAACAGGAGTTCCAATGGAGCTCTCATACTTGGCATTTACCACATCGTTCATCGTGATCTGACCAAAGGCATCGGTCTTGGTGAATTCTTCGGGATAACCCTGACCATAGTAGCTCGACGAGTTGCTCTTGCTGCTGATGATTTCGTCACCGACCATAAGGTTTACACTGTGATCCTTACCCAAACCAGGCACTTCGTAATTCAGGGTGTTGACCCAACGAACGCCGTAGCCATTACTCTTGTCAAGCTTGGCACTATTGATGCCCGATACCTGACCGCCATCCCACGTTCTGGCCTCATTCCAGTTGCGGCTTCCAGAGAGCTCTGTGCGGAAGCGCAGGCCCTTGAGGACTTCCCAAGTGATGCCGGCACGGGCACGGATGCGATGTACGTCGCGGGTATAATCATACTGCTGGGTAGCAGTGTATGGGTTGTAGCTCTCTTCGACGTTCTGGCTACCCATACCAAGAAGGTTGGGGTCGTTGGTGCCGTAACGCTCGATGATGTCAGCATCGATAGGAGCATAACGATAAGCTGAGGTAGCGTTGTCAAAGTGGTTACCCTCGATGGTAGTCTTTGCATAACGGAGGTCAAAATCGACGGAGAGCTTCTTGTTGATCTTCTGATCAATCTTGAAGTTGGCGCCCATACGATTGTAACCCGAATTGATACGGATACCCTGGTCATCAGTATAGTTGACGGCAACATAGATCTTGGTCTTATCGGTACCACCACTGACGCTCAGGTCGTGGTTCCAGGTGTTGGCGGTGCGCATCAGATCCTCCACATAGTTGTGGGCCGACACATTCTTGTAGTCGTTCAAGTGGTTGCCGTTGGCAGAACCGAGGCCATAGTACTTGGCAACGTCACGACCATAGCTGGCGCCATAAAGGGTCAGATACGACCATGTGTTATAAACGTGCTCATAAGCGCTCTGGGTCTCGATGAGTTCGGGATTCCACTTAGCCTGATAATAAACACCATACTTCACCACGGCCTTGCCTTCCTTGGCACCTTTGGTGGTGATAAGGATTACACCGTTGGCACCACTGGCACCATAGATGGCGGTCGAAGCCGCATCCTTCAGTACGTCGATGCTCTCGATGTTGTCGGCAGGAATATCGTCAATCGACGAAACCTGTACACCATCAACGATGAAGAGAGGTTCGTTGCTCTGGGTGATGGAGCCGCCACCACGTACGCGGATGGCCATCGAGGCGCCAGGACGACCGTCCTGTGCGGTTACGCTCACGCCAGGCAGCTGGCCCTGGAGGGCCTGGGCTACGTTAGATACTGGGTTGGCCTTCAGCTTGTCACCGCTGACCGATGCCACGGCACCGGTGAGGTCACGCTTCTTGACCGTACCATAACCAATCACCACCACTTCGTCGAGTTCGTCACGATCCTCGGCAAGGGCGATGCTGAACTGAGTCTTGCCGGCCACGGGAATGATCTGCTCCTTGTAACCGATGTAAGTCACTCTCAAGGAAGCGCCATTGGCAACATCCTGAATACTAAAGTTACCATCGATGTCGGTGGTAGCACCGTTGGTGGTACCTACAACGATGACGTTGGCGCCAATAACCGGCTCTCCCATCTCGTCAACTACGGTACCCGTCACAGTCTTGGTCTGGGCTAAAACAAACGCACTGCTGAGGGCAAAAGCCATCAACAGAGTGGTCAATCGTCCCAGCCATGTCTTGCATGCACTGCTTCTCATGTTTCGGAAAAATAGTTAGTTAATAATATGTTAATAATTTATCAAGTGTGCTATATCGTCAAAAAGAGCGGGACAAAGATGAATATTTTTTTTAATTTTTCCAAATATTTAATATAAAAAGTAAAAAAATAGCCGTCTTTTTATATCTTAAGAGCAATAAATGGACAAAAAAGGCCTCCGACAGAAGAAAACTGTCGGGGCCTTGCATTATTTCCGAAGGATTAAGACGTTATTCCGAAATACCGGTATTCCGTGATTCCGGAATACCGTGTAACCGAAATAACGAAACAACTTGACTCAGGACATTACCATCCAGGATTCTGTGCTACATCGGCATTGTTGAGGTCGAGTGCATTCTGTGGGTATGGTCGGAGGATGCGTGGACTACCATCGCTACCATAGAGGTTGCTCTGGTTGACGTCGTCCTCCTGATGCGCCTTCACATATTCGATGAGCTTGTGGGTACGCTTCAGGTCGGTCCAGCGCACGCACTCACCAAAGAGCTCACATGCACGCTCCTTGAGGATGAAGTCGATGTTGACATCCGAAGCATTGACGGTCATCGCAGCCTCGTAACCGGTCTTGATGGTGCCTGGACGCTTACGCAGCGTGTTGATATATGTGGCGGCACCAGCAGCATTGCCCTGCTGGAGGGCTGCCTCAGCAGCGATCAGATAGGCCTCGCCAAGACGGCAAAGGCTCACGTCGTGCATCGAGCAAGTGGTGCTACGGTTGGCGATGGAGGTCGATGTATAGTCGTCGAACTTCCTGACGCAAGGCACGCCAAGGTCCATGTGACGACGATCCTTATAGGTGGCAGGCGAACCATTGGAAGGAGCGATGCCGCCGTCGGCGATGGTCTTCGAAATATACTTAAGACCAGCAAGCTGGCTCTCAGTCTTGGTAGCCTTCCAAGCTTCGATGTCCTCGTCGGTTGCCCACCAGGGTGCATAGTAGTAGCAGATGTTCGACGAAGGATTGTTGTAGTAGTCGAAGTAGGAGGTCAATGCAGTTGTCGAACCGTCACCATGGAACTCCAACATAAAGGTCTGCTCGTAGCGGCCATCGCCACGGTCGAACTGATGATGAGCCCAAAGCAATGGAGAATAGCTGCCGTCGATCGACTTGTTGTTGGGGCACTCGGCACCACCGAGGTAAGAACCGTACTGTGCCATCATAGCCGAACCGTCGCTCTTGGGATTCTCGACCGATTCGTAGCTGTACTGCACGGTCCAGAAGAACTCGCCGCAGGATTCATTAGCGATGTCGAAGGCATCCTCAATGGAGAGAGAAGGAGTCTCGCCATTGATAGCCACCTTGGCATACTTCTCGGCATTGGCAAAGTCGCTCGACTGAGCAATGCTGGCCTCGATCGATTCGTCGCCCTGGCCATTGAGCCAACCACGGGTCAGATAAGCCTTGGCAAGCAGGAAGTTGGCAGCACGCTTGTTGGCACGGGCCGAAGTAGCTGCACCGTAGTCGAGAAGAGCAGAACTGCCGACCGCAGCCTCAAGTTCGGAGATGATGAAGTCGTAGCACTCCTGCAGCGAAGCACGCGGGTGCTCCATCACGGCACCACTGTAGTAATCGTTCGAAAGCGGCACGCCGCCAAACTGCTGGACGAGCTGGAAGTAATACCACGCACGAATCACGCGGGCCTCAGCCACAAACTGTGCTACCTTCGGTCCTGGTTCGGTGGTCTCGCTGTAGTAGATTACTGCATTGCAGAGCTGGATGCCCTTGTAGCAGTTGGTGTAGAAGTTGAGGATGGAGCCGTCGTCGGTGTTGACGGTATAATAGGTATAGACAATCGACTCGCTCTTGCCGTCACCGAAGAGGTCGGTGCCACCCACGAAGACATTGGGAGTGGTGCTGAAGATCTTGCGGAGCGAAGAGTACATCGAATTGGTCAGGCTTTCGAAGCCGGTGCTGGTCTTGTAGAAGCTGTCTGTCGAAACATTGCTTCGGCTATCCTGATCGAGGAAGTCCGAGCAGCCTGTCGAAAGCAGCGTCATGGCGGCAAGTGCAAAAGCACCAATATATTTCTTGTTCATATTCTTTCCTTATTAATAATATTAGAACTTGAGGTTGATACCCACCTGATAAGTGCGTGAGCTGACACCACCCTTACCATTGGTAACCGAAGCGTTGGCCCATTCGGGATCGAAGCCCTCGTAATCCTTCACCCAGGTGAATGGGTTGATGATGTTGCAATAGACGCGGAGGCTCTGGATACGAAGCTTCTGCATCCAGGTGCTTGGGAAGGTGTAGCCGAGCGTGATGTTCTTGATGCGGACGAACGAGTTGTCAACGAAATAGTAAGAGTTGGCATCGTTGTCGGTATTGAAGGCTGTGCCACCGCCATTACCATTGGTAGAGGTCGGGAAGGGCCAGTAACCATGGTGGGTCTCGGAGGCGTAGGTCACACCTGCACTGGTAACCGAAGCATCGGTGATCTTGTTGAGGCCGGAGATGATCTCGAAGGCCGAAGGATCCTTGATGACGGGAGCGCCCTCAGGGATGTAGTAGTCGATCTTGAGGTGCTGCGTACCACGCGAACCGTAGCGGCAGAACTCACGCATAAATGGCGAATATACGGTGCCGCCCATGCTGGCATAAACCGACATCGAGAAGTCCCAGTTCTTGTATGAAACGCTGGTGTTGAACGAGCCTGTCCATGTGGGGCTTGCATGACCGAGAATCTGACGGTCGCTGGCATTGATGACGCCATCCTTGTTGATATCCTCGTAGATTACCTCACCTTCGTGCACGCTGGGGATGCTGCTGTCGGTGCAGGCTTTCTTGGCATACTCGAGGTCGGCGATGCCGAGGATCTTGTAGCCATAGACTACATCGATGTCGTGGCCGATGAACCACTTGTTGCCCACGAGGTCCTCCTTGCCGCCGTTCAGCTCGACGATACTGTTGACGTTGCGACCATAGGTGAAGGTGGTCTCCCAACGCCAGTCGCGTGTCTGTACATTGAGTGTATTGAGGGTGATCTCGACACCGCGGTTGCGAACCTTACCAACGTTGCTCACGATGGCGCCTGTGCTTGATCCCATCTCAAGTGGGGTCTTGAGGTCCATAAGCAGGTCTTCGGAGTTACGGTTGTAGAAGTCGATGCTACCGTTGATGCGGTTGTTGATGAAGCCGAAGTCAAGACCGATGTTGAACTCCTTGGTTTTCTCCCAAGTCAAGTTGCCGTTCGAAAGGGCATAGCCATAGCCGTTGGCAACTGCACCTCCGAAGTTATAGTAATACTTGGTGTCGGCCATCGACAAGGTCTGATAGGCACCCACGCCGGCATTGTTACCGGTGACACCATAGCTCACGCGGAACTTGAGGTTCGAGAGCCAGTCCTGTGTGCCTTCCATGAAGGCCTCGTCGTTGATACGCCAGGCAAGGGCTGCCGATGGGAACATACCCCAACGCTTTTCCTTGGCAAACTTGCTCGAACCATCCCAACGGGAGCTGACGGTGAGCAGGTAGCGGTTACGGTAGTTGTAGTTGATACGGGCTACCCACGAAAGCATCTGGATGCGGGTATAATCCGACCATACATTCTCTACGGTTCCCGAACCCCAGTTGTACCAGAATACGTCGAATGGCATATTGGTGGTCTTGTCGTAGTTGCTGTTTACTCTGTCGTCATAGACTGAGAAGAGGCCCAGCACGTTGATACTGTGCTCCTCGTCGCGTCCGAAGCTCTTGACGAAGTTGGCTTGGGTGTCCCAAGTGTAGGAGAAGTTCTCGCGGTTGGTCTGCTCCGACTGGTTGCCGTTGCCACCACGAACCTGAGTCTTGGCTCCATAGAAGATACCATTGTCAGTCTTCTGATAAGAGGGCGAGAAGGTGGTCTTCAAGATGACCTCCTTGATGGGCGAGTACTGCAGATAGATATTACCGAGCGCATTGTAGCTGCGGGTGTTGTCGGTCGAATTCTCACGGTCGGTGATTGGGTTGATGGTCGAGGTTGGGCCACCGCCATCGGGATACATCACGGCGTCCTTGCCTGGCTGGTAGATGGGGTCACCTGCCTTGTAGCTTCCGTCGGCAGCATCCTCTTTATAGCGAGCCATCATGATGGGGGCCATGAGGAAGGCGTTGTTGACGGCATTCTTCGAACCGCTGGCCTTGAGCGAGGTAGCCAGGTTGAATGAGATACCTGCCGACCAGTTGTCGTTGACCTTATGATCAACCGAACCCTTGAGGTTCCAACGTTCATAACTGTCGTAGAGCACGCCCTCTTCGGTCTGATAACCGAGACCGATACGATAGCTGATATCCTTGGCATTGCCGGTGATCGAGATGAAGTGGTTCTGCTGCTGTCCGTCGCGGGTAGCCTCGTCGTTGGCCCAGTCGGTATAGTCGTTGTTCTTGTACATACGCTGGATGACCTCCGAACCTGCACCCCAGACGTTCTTGTAGTTACCGAGCGACATGTCCCAGGTCTGGGTGCCGTCGGCAGCCTGCTTGGCAGAAAGGTAACGGCTGAAACGATAGCGCATAAACTCTTCGCCGTTCATGAAGTCGGGCATATTGGCCACAGTCTTCCAGCCATAGTAGCCATCATAAGAGATGGTGGCCTTCGATCCTGCCACAGCACCCTTCTTGGTCGTAATCATCACAACGCCGTTGGTGGCACGCGAACCGTAGATAGCGGTCGAGGAAGCGTCCTTCAAGATGTCGACTTTCTCGATATCGGCAGGATTGAGGAAATCCATGTTGTCGCAAACGATACCGTCAATGACGTAAAGTGGGGTCGAGGCATCGCCGAGGGTAGATTTACCACGGATCTGGATGCTCATGCCGTCACCTGCGCGGCTCGACGACTGCGAGATGTTGACACCAGGAATCTGGCCCTGCAGCGACTGCATCACCGAGGTGGTACCCTTGGCCTGGATGTTCTCGGCCTTCACCGAACCGATGGCGCCGGTAAGGTCACTCTTCTTCACTACGCCGTAACCAACGACTACGACGTCATCAAGCTGCTGGCTGTCCTCCATCAGGACGACCTTCACCTTGGATTGTCCGGCTAATGCCACCTCCTGGCTGATATAGCCGATGAACGAGACTTTCAGCGTAGCATTGTCCGGCACGTCGGTAAGCGAAAAGTTACCATCAAAGTCGGTAACCGCACCATTGGTAGTGCCTGCCACGATGACATTAGCTCCGAGAACTGGTTCGCCGTAGTTATCGACCACGGTACCAGTCACTGTCTTGGTCTGGGCAAATGCAAGCGCTCCGCTGACGACAAATGCCATCAACAGAGTTGCCAATCGACCCAGCCATGTCTTGCATGTACTGCTTCTCATGTTACAATAGGTTTGTTTGAAAATTATTTATTATAAGATGTGTAATGGCGCAAAGATACTGTGTATTTTCGAAGTTTCCAAATTTTTGGACAAAAAAAGTAATTCAAACCACCAATTAGGGATAAATAAATATAATAATGTATTAAATTCATCCATTTAAAATTGTAAATATCCACAATCGAACACGAAAAAAACTGCAATGGACAAAATATCCACTGCAGCTTTTTTATTGAACCGATGATAATTGGTTATCCGAAGATTTCACCATCGCTCACATCCTCGCTGAAGATGGGCTCGTTGGTCTTCTGCTCCTTGGGATAGAAATGCACGGCCGAGTCGTTCATCTTGGGCCATGTGGTCTGGAGCATACGAATCACTTCGGCGCCTGCCCAAAGGGTTGGACCATAGCCGTGGAAAGCCATCACATGGACGGGGCGATAGGCATAGAAAGCGGGATCGAAGCCCATACCGGTGCCCACGCAGCACTTCTCGACCTGGCCGAGCTCGTTGACGCATGTTGTCACGGCATTCCAAGCCAGCAGCACCTGTGCGCCATAGGCCAGCGGATCGACCCAACCTTCGTTGATGGCATGGGCGATGCAATAGGCGTAGATGGCGGTGCAGCTTGACTCAAGATACGTGTCGTCACGGTCGAGCAACTGGTGCCAAAGGCCCGTCTGGTGCTGCAGGCGGCAAAGGCCCTCGATATGCTGACGAAGGAGGTCGAGCACGAACGGACGCTCCTTGTGGTTGGCGGGCAGGTTGTCGAGCACTTCGCACATGGTGAGGATGGCCCAACCATTGCAACGTCCCCAATGGAAGTTCGGATGCGGGTTCATGCCTTCGACCCATCCATGACGGAACAACTTTACCTCAGGCACCCACATCTTGTCCTTGAAGAGATGGAGCTGGCGCACGGCTTCGTTGGTATAACGTGCATCGCCCGTATAACTACCATACCAGGCGAGAGCGGGGATGGCCATGTACATGTCGTCAAGCCACACGGTGTTGTGGTGCGGACGGTTGCGGGCATAGGTGCCATCGGGGAGACGATACTCCTTGTTGACGATGAAGTCCATGTATCTTGCAATGAGCGGATCGTAAGCCTCGGACTTCTGTCCCTGCATCTGCAGACGAATGAACGAGGCTGCCATCGCGCCACAATCGTCGAGGGCAGCAGGACGCAGCACGCGGCGCATCTCGGAGTCGAACGTCGGGTCGGCAGCCAGCTTGTCGGCAACCTTGGGAGCCAGTTCAGCAAGCACGTTGGCTCGATCGGTGACAAAGCCCAAGTAGGCTTCGTCGCCCGTGGCCTTATAGGCGGCAAGAGCTGCCGAATAGGCTACGCCACATTCATAGCTGGTGAGACGGAAGCGACCGCGCACGAGGCGCAACGAATCGTCATACTGGGCCGGCATACCTTCACTGATATAGGCGAGCACACGGTCCATCACCGCCTTGACTTCGGCAGTCTGCGGAATGCCGTAGGGTGTGTCGTAGTCGGGCTGGAGGAGGTGCAGCGGGGTGTTGGTGTCGTTGATCTCTTCTGCGGCCTTCGTGGCCACCTGTGTCTGTGTAGAGTTGGAGCAAGCCGAAAACAGCAGCGCGGATACTGCAATAGCGAGACCTGCAAACATTGTGAAATACTTCATAAGTAAAAGGGTATAAGAAGGGTTTGACAGCTGCAAAGATAGAATAATTTTCACGATTGTCCAAATTTTAAACAAGAAAAGTGAAGAAGGAAGAAGAAGAATGAACGAAAAACATACTCCTTAAACAAATCTGCTCAAAAAACATACCCCCCATAGACAGTTATTGCCCGGAATAATTCCGAGCAATAACTGATAGATTGGATATTGATCATTAATAGCCAGGATTCTGCCAGAAGCCATCGGCTGTGCTGCTGTAGCTGAGCACGCCATCGGAATTCTGGGTGGCAGGACAAGGCACGACGTTGGTGCAGGCGTCCATCTGGTTGAGCGGGATAGGACGATAGTAATGCTGCAGGGCGATGTTGCCCGAAGCCTGTGCATTGCGTGCCTTCACGTAGTCGATGAGCTTGTGGGTGCGCTTCAGGTCGAACCAGCGGGTGTATTCGCCGCAAAGCTCGATGGCGCGCTCCTGCAGAATGACGTCGATATCAACGGTCGAGGTGCCGAACACGGCGCCGAGCGAGTTGTCCTGACCTTCGATGGCACGGGCAGCACGCAGGGTGTTGAGTGTCGTCAAAGCTGCAGCAGAATTGCCGTCAGCCACTTCACACTCAGCCTTGATCAGATACATCTCAGCCCAACGGAATACGACACCATCGCGATAGGAGAGGTCGAGGCAGAGGTAGGTTTCGTCATAGGGAGAGTCAAGGAACTTCTTGATGCCAGGATACGAGTTGGTTCCGCCAATCTTCTTGTTGTTGTAGCGGTCATCGCCATAGACCGACGATGTCGGAACAGCCACAGCCGTAGGAAGTGCGGTAGCATAGTCACCCGAAGTATAGACGGGGATATCGCCGCCGTAGGCAAACTGGATGCGGTAGCGGTCCTTGGCCCAGGCCTGAGCTGCCTTGCCGGCCTCCGAGTCGCCGTCGAGCTCGCTGTAGTAGATGGCGGTGTCGCCGGCATTGAAGTAGTTGCCGTCGCGTGCCAGGGCTACAGCAGGAGTGTTCTCGGTGTTATAGATGAACTCTCCCATCTTGGGATACATGTCGTGCTTGTTCTCCTCAAGGCCAGCCACGATGTTGTAGTGGGTGACGAGAGTACCGTCGAAGCGCTGGTCGGTGTTGCGTCCCTTCGCCAGGGTCTCCCAGAGGTAGAGCGAAGGCAGGTAGCGTGTGAAGCCACGGCTGTAGGGCGAATAATAAGGAGCGATGAAGATGTTTTCGCCCGTCTTCTTGCTGGCGATGTACGAAGAGCTGGCGTTGGTGGGACGGTTGAAGAGGCAGTTGTCCTTGTTACCATTGCCCAAGTCGGCGGTGTTGCCATTGTTCCAGGTGGGGACGAACATCAGGTGATGAGCCGAACCGTTGCGCGTGTAGCCCGTACGGGTGATGAGCGAATTGTAGGAGAGGAAGTTACCCGATGCATCGGTCTTGTAGCGATAGGGGATGCAGTTCATGGTGCCCTCCGAATAGTCGTAATAGACGCCCCAGATGGCCTCCTTGTTATCACCCACTTCGTTGTTGTCCATCGACCAGGTGTCGTTGTAGCGGGGATAGAAGGAGGTTCCCGAGTTGGCGATGACATCTTCGGCAAGGCCCTTGGCTACGCTGTAGTAGCTGGTTTCTCCAAGCCAGGAGGCGGCGAACAAGGCAACGCGAGCCTTGAGAGCCTCAGCAGCGTACTTGGTGGGCAGCCAGTGGGTTCCCACCAGCTTCTTGGAGTTGCTTGTAGGAAGATTGGCAATGGCCAGGTCGAGATCCGAAAGGATGTTCTTCACAACCTCCGACTCCGGCACACGCACAGGAGTGGTCTTGGTCGAGGTGATGCGCTCTTCGTTGTAGGGAATGGGGCCCCACATCTGGACCATATTGAAATAATAGAGGGCACGGCAGAAACGCACCTCGCCACGATACTGCTTGGCGGTTGGCTCGTCGATGACGCCGCTGTTGAGACCTTCCTCAATGTAATAGATGGCATTGTTGCAGGCATCAATGGCATTGTAGTACATCTCCCAATACTGGTCGAAGCAGGGATTGTTGTTCACTTCATTGTCGAGGGCGGCACTCGAGAAGGTGTAGGTGTTGAGTGTCACCTGCTTGTTGTCGGTGCCTGTGTACCAGAGGTCCGAACCGCAGTCCGAAAGGCCGAGCGAAGGCTCCTTGCCCCACCATGCGCGTGTATAGGCATAGCAGGAGTTGACGAGGCCGGCCAGGCCCGTGGCAGAGCCGTAGGAGAGGTCTGCCGTATTGCCGGTCTTGTTCTCCTCATCAAGAAAATCAGAGCATGAGGTAGCGGAAAGCATCAGCAGGCCCGCTGCCATCAGGATACCATATTTCGTTTTCATAGATGAATTCAGAATTAAAGATTAGAATGAAAGATTAACACCAACAACTACCTGCTTCATCAGCGGGAAGGTAATGGCACCACCTCGCTCCGGGTCATAGTTGTCGTCCAGACGGTTGAAGGTGATGAAGTTCTTCAACGAGCAATAGATCTTGGCGTTCGAGAGGAATGCCTTCGAAGCCCACTTCTTGTTGAGGTTGTAGGCGAGGGTGATGTCCTTGATCTTGAAGTAGTCCGCCTTCTCGTAGAGCAGCGAAGAAGCATACTGCGAATAGATGGACTTCAAGTTGTTGTGCGCATAGGTCGGAGCTGGGATGCGTGCATCCTGGTTATCGAGTGTCCAATAATCGACATCGGCCCAGTTGGCGTAATTGTCGTTCAGACCCAGGGCATTGTTCTTCTCGTAGGCAATGTAACCGCCAAGACGTGCCATCATCTGAAGCGAGAGGCTGAAGTCCTTGTAGGTGAAGGAATGTGTCATGCCAATGATGTGCTTGGGTGAACGGTTATAGACGCGGCGATCGTTGTCAGCATCAATCATGCCGTCACCATTCTGATCGACAATCTTCAAAGTGCCGGGGGTACCATAGTTCGTAATAGGAGCTACCACGGTGATGCCCTTGCTGGCCATTTCGGAAACGTAGGCATCGTATTCGCCCACCTTCCAGCACTCGTTGGTCTCGTAGTCGTAGAAGATCGAGAGAGGCTCGCCTACGATAAGCGCATTGTTATACGAGGTGATGTTCTGGTCAAGGCCATCTGCCAGATAGGCAATCTCGTCGGAGCTGTGGGTGTAGGACATGTTGATGTCCCACGAGAAGTCCTTGGTGCGAACAGCCAGGGCATTGAGGGCGATTTCAAGACCTTGTCCCTTCGATTCGCCGATATTGGAAATGACAGACGTGAAGACTTCCGACTGAGGAGAGCTCTTGAAGTAGAGAAGGTCGGTGGTCTTGGTCCAGTAGTAGTCGATGGTGCCATTGATGCGACCTGCCAGGAAACCGAAATCGAGACCGAGGTTATAGGCCGAGGTCTTTTCCCAGGTGAGGTCAGGGTTCGGCATGTTCATCGGGATGAAATCCGTAGCGCTGCTGGGTGTGGTGGCATAAACTTGTGCCAAGGTCATGTACTCGTTGACGGCGGCATTGCCCGAAAGACCCCAGGAGAGACGCAGCTTCAGGTTGCTGATGCTGAGCGACTCATTGATGCCCTCCATCCAATGTTCATCGACGATGCGCCAACCGGCGGAAACCGATGGGAAGGCGGCCCACTTGTTGCCCTTGGCAAGCTGAGAAGCTCCGTCGGCACGCACACTGGCCTGCAGGAGGTAGCGGCTGTCAAAACCGTAGTTGAGACGTCCGAAGAACGACATCAGCGAGCTCTTGGTGTAGGTCGAACCGGCCTTGGCATCGTTCTGGATCTTGGTGACATCGTAGAACGAGTTGGTATAGTAGTGCTCCTTTCCGGCCGTGCCTTCATACGAAAGACCTTCGGCAATAGACTGCTGCATTTCGAAACCGGCAAGCACGCCCACGCTGTGGTCGCCAAAGTACTTGTTATAGTTGGCGGTGTTCTGCCAATTGAGCTTGGTTGACTGCGAAGTGGCTTTCGAAATATAGGTGTTGGTGGGCGACTGGAAACGGCCTACCGACTCATAGTCCTGATAGGTGCCCGTGCGGGCATTGGTGCGGTCGATGGCGAACTGGGTTTTGAGGAAAAGGTCCTTGATGGGTTCGAGCTGCAAATAGGCATTGCCTAGGAAACGGGTCGTCTCGACATTCTTCTTGTAGTTGTCGCCTTCATCCTGCAAGGGGTTGACATGTGAATCGTACCAGGGATTCGGCTTGATGTTCACGGTGCCGTCGGTATTGTAAGGATGAGTGATGGTGGTCATCTTGCGTGCTGCATTGAACAAGCTGAAACGCGAATCGTGGTTCTTGAACGTAAAGGCCACGCTGGCACCCACCTTCACCACCTTATTAATCTTGTGGTCGATGTTGATGCGTCCGTTGTAACGGTCCATCTTATCGTCCTTCAGGAGACCATTGTCGTACATGGCAGCCAAGGAGATGTTGAAGTTGGTCTTTTCCGAACCGCCGGCGATGCTCAGCTCATAGTTCTGCGTGGTGGAGTTCTGCATGAATGTGTCGTACCAGTCGGTGAAGCTGCCATCCTCGATGATAGCGGTCTGCAAGGTGCCGTCGGCAAGAGCCGAGTTGCCGAATACCTCCTTGTAGGTGTTCGTGCCCCAGCTGCCGTTGGTGATATACTCGTCGTAGTTGGCACGATCGACGTAGAGCTGTACCTCATCCATGCCATACTTGTTGCGGATGTCGCTGGTGGCGCTGTTGAACGAGTTGTAGGCATTCAGATCGACACGTGTCTTGCCAGCCTTGCCGCGCTTCGTGGTAATGAGGATGACGCCATTGGCGCCACGCGATCCGTAGATGGCTGTCGAGGAGGCATCCTTCAGGATGTCCATCGACTCGATGTCGCCAGCAGGGATGTCGAGAGTGGAACCATAAACCACGCCATCGACGAGGATAAGCGGGCCGTTATCGGCCGAAATGGAACGGTTGCCACGCATGGTGATGCTCACGCCTGCACCGGCCTGACCGCTGCTCTGCTGCAGGTCCATACCAGGCACCTTGGCCTGCATCGCCTGCATGGCATTGGCTGCTGCCACATTCTGGATATCGGCGCTCTTGATTGAAGAAACCGAACCCGTCAGGTCCTTCTTCTTCTGCACGCCGTAACCCACAACCACAACTTCTTCGAGGTTCTCGCCATCCTCCTTCATGGTGATATTGAAGGTACTTTGGCTGCCTACGGGAAGTGTCTGTGAAGCATAACCGATGTAAGACACAACGAGTTCGTCAGAATCACTGACACCCGTAATCGAATAGTTACCGTCGATATCGGTAACTGCGCCGTTGGTAGTACCC
>JAEEGH010008267.1_pt1 | contig 24670 bp, 18 predicted proteins | sample 9134181 | NCBI WGS metagenome assembly JAEEGH01 (sample SAMN16246544, study PRJNA631951) | gut metagenome | biome: gut microbiome; feature: rumen; material: DP-attached | host: Bos | place: Iran: Karaj | collected 2018-10
AGGAGCTCAGGCTCTACGTCTCCGATAAAGGCTTAGACGCCATCCGCGCACACGCCTACGACTTCAGCTCGACGCGCCTCGCCCCGGCCCACCCCGCCAACGACGGCAGGCAGACGCCCATGGGCAACCACCCCGTCTTCGTTGCCCAGCACGCGACCGCCACCTGCTGCCGCAGCTGCCTGAGCAAATGGTGGAAGGTCCCGCAGGGCAAGCAGCTCTCGCTGTCTCAGATGGACAAGATCGTGAACCTGATCATGGCCTGGATCGAGCGCGAGATGGCCTGACCGACATCTACCTATCTTCCAATATCCTGCGCGCGGCGGCAAGCGCGCGGCCGCGGTGAGAGATTGCGTTCTTCTCATCCGGCGGCAGCTCGGCGAAAGTGCGGTCGCGGCCGTTGGGAACGAACAGCGGATCGTAGCCGAAGCCGCCCGCGCCGGCGGGAGATTCAAGGATGCGACCGGGGCAGTGGCCCTCCACGACATGCTCACGGCCTTCGGGGTCGATAAGCACTATCGCGCATGTGAAGCGCGCGGTCCTGTCGATGACGCCCTTCAGGTTCTCGAGGAGCAGGGCGTTGTTCGCCGGAGTGTCACCGTCGCGTCCGGCGTAGCGGGCGGAGCGCACGCCAGGGGCGCCGCCGAGGGCGGCGACCTCGAGGCCCGAATCGTCGGCTAGGATCCACGCGCCTGGATGGCGCGCCGCGAGGGCGCGCGCCTTCAATCTGGCGTTGCCCGCGAACGTCTCGGCCGTCTCCTCCGCGCCGGAGTCCTCGGCCGCGACCTCCCAGCCCGGCAGCATCTGCGAGAGCTCCCGGACCTTGTTCGGGTTATGCGTTGCAAGGACGATCTTCATACAGGAACTCCCATCCACTGCGCGGCGGCGGACCGTCTAGGCAAGCGTTTGCCTCCGCGGCGCCAGGGCCGGTGAAACGGCACTTCTCGCGGTCGAACTCCAGCGAAGGCATGGCGAGGCGCTGGGCGAGCGCGCCGAGCGCGAGCACCTGCGAAAGCGGCCCCGCCACCGAGAACGGCGAATTCGGCTTCTCCTCGCCTATGACAGCCTTGAGGAAGTTGAGGTAGTGTCCGGACATCTTGTGCGGATAGTCGCGGATCATGTGCTTGACGTCCGGATCCTCCGGGTCAAGGCCGGCGATGGGGAAGAGCGGGCTGCCGTGGCTGCCGCGCGCGAAGACGCGCCCGTCGGACGCGCGCAGCATCGCGCCGTTCGCGCCCGGCTTCCACTTGGGGTTGGAGAGCTTGTCGGGGAACTTGGGGAAGTTGCCGATGCCGTCGTACCACGTCAGACGGCACTCCGGGAGGCCGGGGCCGCGCGCGGGAAAGACGTAGGTGGTTGTGGAGGCCATGGGATAGACCACCTTCGTGCGGCCTTCGTTCCGCACAGTCTCGATGCGCGACGGGAGGCCCAGGCGGAGGAACTCGTGGGCGGCGTCGAAGAGATGCGCGCCCCAGTCGCCGAGCGATCCAGTGCCGTATTCGTAGAAGGAGCGCCATTCGCCGTCCACGTAGTTCTTGCTGTAGGAGCGCTCGGGGCGCTGGCTGAGCCAGAGATTCCAGTCGAGGCCGGGGGGCGGGGTCTCGCCGCCGGGCATCTCGGTCATCTCCACGCCGCGCCACTTGTGCCAGCGGCGCTCGGAGCACATCCAGGCGTCCACGGCCACGATGTCCTTCATGTTGCCGTCGTTCACGAGCTGGCGCATCTGCCAGTAGTTCGCCTCGGAGTGGCCCTGGTTGCCCATCTGCGTCACGACGCCGTACTTCTGGGCGGCGGCGGTCATGAGGGCCGTCTCGCGGAACGTGTTGCACATTGGCTTCTCCACGAACACGGCCTTGCGGTTCATGATGGCGAGCATCACGGCGGGGAAGTGGGAGAAGTCGGGCGTGCACACCACCACGGCGTCGATGGACTTACCCTTCTCGTCGAACATTTTGCGAACGTCGGCGTATCTAGGCGCGCCGGGGCAGGCCTCGCGCACCTGGAGTGTGTGGGGGCCGTCCATGTGCACGTCGCACAGCGCCGCCACGTTGAACATGTCGCGGTAGTACCAGAACTGGAAGAAGACGTCCCGGCCGCGGTGGCCCACGCCGACGAAGGCGATGTTCGGCTTCGCGCAGGGCGCCGCTCCTCGTGCGCGGAGCCAGGGAAGGCCCGCAATCGCCACCGCCCGTCCTATGAAAGCTCTTCTGGTTGTTTTTGCCATGCCCTTATTATACCATATTGATCGTAGATCTCGCATAAGATTTTGCCATATTGAGAATATCGTGAGAATTCAGTCCGCAACATATTCTCATTGACCTTCCCGCCGGAATCTGGTATCATCTCTCCCGCCATGAAGGACAAGAAGAAGCCATCCCCGAAATCCCAAAGGCCCGCCGCGCCGCGTGGCCGGTCCGCCTCCCGCACAGCCGATGCCGCGTCGCGCGGATCCACCGCCTCCCGTGCGGCCGATGCCGAGCGGCACGATCGGTCCACCTCGCCACACGGAGCCACCTCTTCGCGCGCGGCCGGCGGCGGGTCCGTCCGCGGGCCGGTCTCCGACGGCAGGGCCCGCGCCCAGCCCGCGAACAAGGCGCTTGAGGAGCATCTCCACAGGCGGCACGTCTTCCGCGAGTGGGGGAGCCTCGGCCCGTCGACCTTCTCCGAGGAGAACCCGAGCTTCTTCAAGTGGTTCCGCGAGGACGTCATGCGCTTCGACTCCGACGAGTACCGCCGCGAGTTCTGGCGCGAGGTGAACACCGCCGGCCACACCATAGGCGACCTCCCCTACGGCTTCAGGGAGTACGCCAGGAGCCGCACGCGCTCCTACGGCGGCAACGGCGTGACGCTCGCCGTCGAGCTGGGGCTCCTCGTGGGCGGCGCCTTCGCGGTCTGGGCCGCCATGCGCGTCGTGGACCGCTACCTCCACGGGCTCCGCCGCCCGATGTACTACGAGGGCGAGCGCGAGCGTCGGCGCGCCCTCTCCGCGGAGCGGCGGAGGATCCGCCGCCGCCGCACGCTGAACAAGCGCCCGTCCCTCGACGCGATACGCGAGGCGCTGTCCCGCGCGAAGGACTCCCCCGCCGACGCGATCCGCCTTGGCGCGCTCCTGGAGGACCTCGAGTGCTATGTGGACAACTCGCTCAGGTTCGACGGCTGCGGGCGCATCGTCGGGCGGCGCGGCGGCATACGCCGCTACCTTCAGGAGAACGCCGAGGACCTATACCGCCGCTACAAGACGCTCATGCGCTACAAGGCGCTCTCGAGGAGGTTCCGCCAGGCGGCCGGAGTCGCGGACCCGATCCCGGCGGACCGGCTCCTCCCGCCGCGCGGGGCGGAGGCCGTCCGGCCCGGGGCGGCGGATGCGCCCGGGGCGGCGCCCAGAGGGTGCGACGCGCCGGATGGCGCGCCGCGAGAATATGTTGCGGACGAAGTTCCTGCGGACGGCCTTTCGGGGGCGAGGGAGCGGGCGAAGGAGGTGCTGGAGGCCTGCGAGGGGACGCTGGTGAGCCTGGATGCGCAGCTCTACGCCCGGCTGCATCCCGACTACGCGCCGCGAATAGCCGTGGCGACCACAGGGAAGAAGCCGGGGAAGGTCGGCGCCAAGGCGGGATAGCGGGCTGTTTGCAAGAAAGAGGGCCGACAGCCGAAGCCTTTCACCATACATCTTACTGCATCTGCCGATGGCATCACTGAGTCAATTAGAAACACGGAGACAGGGAGTTTGATCTGAAGTTTTTGCTACGCACAGGGAATCGACTGCCTTTTTGAGAACCTCAGCAATTGTGCTACGCATGGACACATCACTCGTTGAGGGTCGGTGCGCCTTCAACACGTTCGCCCCATGTGATCGCAATTGGAACCGAAACATTATATGTGCGATTTGACTTGCCTTCTTGAGCATCACACCACATCGTGTATGTCAGAATCCCATCATAGGACACTTTCACCGACTTTTCCTCCACATGCCTATGATCATAGAAATCATCGGCAAAACTAGGCGCGCTGAAATACAGCAACTTAGCAGTGACAGTATCGCCGAATGAATTCGGAAGAACTGCCAGCAGCGATGTAGCATGCGTGTCATTCTGCACATAGAGCACGAGCACATCTCCCGCAAAAGTCTTAAACCAGTAAGGCGTTATGCCGCGCATCTCCTTGCCGTCCACAAGACGCAGCACGCCCCTGGCGGTCCCGTCTTCCGCCAATGCGATGATGTCGACATTCCAAACTCCCGACTCATCTGGGGCGACGCATTCGGCCACAACTGAAAACCTACCAGATGGCGACTTGACGCTTGATTCAGGACGACGGGCCTCTACACACGCATCCTGTGCACGGCGGAAGGAGAAAAGCCCGTTAAGGTCGCCTTCAACCTCAAACACGACATTTGGATCGTCAGCGCGCCCTGTGGCACAGGCTGTCTGTCCATCTTCCTCCACAAGCGAACCCATCTCAGATTGCATCTCGAGGGGAAGAAAAACGATCGAAGGCCGAAACACGCTCAAGACAACAAACATCGCGAACAGCACCCAAGCACGGATCCTATGCGCGGCGCAGTCATCGCATACCTTCGCGAAATCGCTCCGAACGAGATAGCGATAGATGAAGAACGCCAAGACGGCAGCTGTCGTCCAGGGCAACGCAATCCGCGCCAATTGGCCACGCATAGCATCGCCAAACCCATCCCCCAAGGCGGCCGACAACATGTCTGCATACGTGATCAAATGGGCACAAGGCTCGAGCAGCGCCACAAACGCCACCACTGAAACAATCAATGCCTGTCTCTTGGTCATGGTTCAGCGCTCTTTGCACTTCTATGAGCCATGTCCAGCGCAGGCGCGCCGGAAGGCGCGGCGAAGCTCCTGAAGTCGTATGGCCCAAGGTCGAGCGCGACGGTGCGGCTGCCGTCCTTCGCGCCCACAAGAGCGCGCGTCGCGAGGTCATGCGTGTTCGCGGGGACATGCAGCGCAACGCGCGCGGGCTTATCGTCGGCGTTCACGATGTAGAACCAGCTACGCCCCTCCGCCTCGCCGCCGCGCAGGACGATCTTGCCGCTAGCGGCGATCGTCGGGAACTTCACGGCCGGAAGCGCGCGGAATGACTGCGCGAAGCGCGAGAGCATGTCCTCCATGCCATAGCTGCCCTCAAGGAAGCCGCCGCACGAAATCCCCTGTATGTCGTTGAAGAGGAAAGGCGCCGCATAGCACTTCATGGCGTTCCTGCCGTTCGCCTGGAGCGCCGAGACGCGCCAGCTCGTCTCCGTGAGCCAGTCGCAGGAGAGGAGCTCCCCCGTCTTCCCCGCGCCGATGGGGTTCTCCCAATAGGCGTCGTGCAGATTGAGCCAGTTGAAGGAGGATGGCCCGAACACGGAATAGTATCCGGGCGTGTCGGGAAACGCGCGGTATTTCTCGCGCACCGCCTCCGGCAGGTTCCACCCCGCGAAGCGGTAGGCGCATGGGAGCATCGACATACCCATGACGAGGTTGGGGATGCGCCGCACGAGCTGGGCGGCGTCAATCCCGGCCTCGCGCATCTTCCGCTCGCGGTAGCCGTCCTGCGCATAGTCCGGGTCGGACGGGTTCATCGTGGGCCCCGCGTTCACCCAGAGCCTGAGATCGGGGCGGGCGGCGGAAAGGCGCTTCGCAAGCTTCACATAGAAGTCCGTAAGCACGTCGCAGCGCCACTGGACCCACTTCTCGTACGCGTTCGCCTTGAGCCAGGCCGCATACGCCTTGGCGCGCAGGGGGGCTGAGCGGTCCGCCGGCACCTTGACGCCCGTGGCGCGGGTGAAGGCGTCGATGCAGTAGTCGTTGTAGCCGCTCTCGATGCCGCCCCACCAAGGGCAAGTGATGGAGGTGAGGTGCAGGCAGACGCCCGAGAAACTGCTGTGGCCCGCGCCGTCTGCGATGAGCGCGTCGAACACGCGCAGGAACTCGGCCTGCACGTCGGGATGGAGGATGCAGAAGTTCGGCGGCTTGCCGTGCCATCCACCCCAGCTCGGCTTGCCGGTGTCCCAGATGGCGATGGTGGTGGGGTGCAGGGTTCCGTCGGACATCGAGGCGCGGGTGACGACGCCCTCCTCTATCGGGATCGTCTGCTGGTTGACAGTAGGGACGATGCGCAGCCCCTCGCGGTCGAACTTCTCGAACCACGCCTGAAGGAAGTGGCGCGAATGGCTCCGGGGATTGTAGCCGCCGGGGTCGTGCGCGATGAGACCATGATACCAGCTGCCGGGATAGGCGAGCGTGTCCTGCCCCAGATACTTCATGTAGGCGGCTTTGCGGTCGATGAGCGCATCGAGCGACGCGGCTGAGGAATGGTTCGCGCCGTAATCGTAGTTGATGGCGGGGTCCTCCCAGTAGCTGCCGAAGTGGCGGCGTTCGCCGCAGTGCCGTCCGCCGCCGATGACGGGCGTGGCGGACAGCGCGCCGGACGGGACGGAATAGACGCGCACGGCTGCGATGGCGGCGGGGGAGTCGGGCCGGGCCGTCATCGCGACGAGCGTGGCGTCCTCCGCCGTCGCCCAGTAGAGACACCGGTAGGTGAGTATCTTTCCGCTCACGGGGATCTCGCACCCGCCATAGCGCCCCACCTGCAGAGTGTAGTCCTGGTGCGGTTTCTTCGAGCGCTGCACGATGAGGTCCATGGTGCGGCTGCCGTCGTCGGGATAATCTATCTCGATGCAGTGTAGCGGCGAATTGGTGTTGAACGAGAGGCGCAGGGCGAAGCGGTCGCCGCGCTTCGGGCCCGCCTCAAGATACTTGACGCCGCCGAGTTCGCCCATGCGGCATCGCCCCACCGAGCGGAACTTGTCCGGGGAGAGAGTGGCCAGATCGGGCGTGACGGTGCAGAGAAGCTTCGGCGGGCGCGGGGCGCCGCGCTCTACCACAGGATTGCCGCGCCCCAGCACCCAGTAGGGGACCTTGTGGCAGAAGAATTCGTCGGGAAGCGCAAAGGAGTATTCGCCCTTGGGAAGCGTCGCAGAGATGGTGCAGACGCCTTTCTCGATGGGCGAACTCTGCGCCACAGACTTGCCGGCGGCGTCGAGGAGCCGGACGCGCGTCCCGGCGGGGATGGGCTTCTCGCCGTTGCGGTTCGCCTTGACGCGGACGGTGATTGTCTTCGGCTCGCCCTCGGTGCCGTAGTAGATGTCCGGCGAGAGGATGGCGTCGAGCTCCTGCCGGTAGAGGGCCAGGGCCTCCGTATTGCGCATGGGGGCGGACCAGATGCGCAGGTCGTCAAGAAGGCCGTCAAGCTTGTAGTTTCCGTCCGCCCTGCTCCCCACGAAGAACGTCTTGAACACGGACTGTCCCCTGTCGAACTCAAGGGGATCCGAGACGGCCAGGGCAGCCCTCTGCGGCGAGTGGCTGTCGCTGGTGGAACCGGCCTTTCCGTCGATGTAGAGGCGCGTGCCGCAGTCGTCCCAGACGAAGACATAGTGATGCCAGATGCCGGGGGACTCATTGATGGCGCTCTGCCAGAACCCCGTGTAGCGGCCGTCGAGGTCGCCGCGGTCTGCGCGCATCGCGTTCTTCCACCACCAGAGCCAGAGACTGCCGTCGCCTGGATGCTTGTTCTCGGCGGGGGCATGGAGGATGCCGCGCCAATAGTCGCGGCCGTTGTCGTCGCGGCATCCAAGGCGCTTCGTCTCCTTCCATTCGTGTTTGAACCAGAACGCGACCGTGCCGCATTCGTGGTTCAAGTTGCCGGCCGCGTCGTATGCGAGCATGGACTTGAGCGCGGACGAAAGGCGCACCGCCTCGCCGCGCTTCCCCGGCGCGTATTCGAGGTTCACCTCCTTGGACGGCGCCAGGGAGCCCTTCGCGAACGCGGCCTTGGCGGAGCCGTCGAACGGCGCGTGGAAGAGAAGCTCGGGCCTGGCGGCGGACTGCGGACGCGGCGCGAGCTCGCCGTAGGGGCCGATCTTCGCGAGGTAGAACACGACGGGCGCCTTCGCCGCCTGCTTGATGTCGAGGCGGTAGTGGAGGCCGCGCAGGCCTTCGTCGACGAAATGCGAGTGGCGGAAGGTGCGCGGGCGCTCGAACGGCGAGACCTTCCCGGCCCGCCACCAGTGGCGTCCATTCTTGTCAGAGCCTTCGAGAAGGACCGAGCACTGCGTGCTGCCGCGCGCACCGGCCCACACGCTCTCCACCATCACATCCTGTCCGTTGATGGGCTTGAGGTCTATCAGGGAAGAATACATGTGGATCGTCTGCGCACCCTTGGCGAACGCCGCCGTGGCGTCCACGACGAGCGAATCGGCAGTGTTGGAGACGACGAGCAGCGATTCGAACTGGCCCTTCGGGCTTGCGCTGATGCGGAGCGAGTCCGCCCCCGCCTTCACGGTCCAGACGCCGCCTCTCTGCGAGATCTTGGCGCAGCCCCACCCGTCGCGCGGGAATGTCTGCACAACACCTGACGCAGCGGCAGTCGCCGCCGCGATAATCAACATACACTGAACTCTCATTTTCCTACATTGCCCCATTTGTCCACGCTCTTGACGGCGAAGCGCCGCGCGTCGTCCGGGACCATGCCCGGCACCGGGAGCGAGGTGGCCACGGTGGAGGCGATCTGCTTCCCGTCCCTATACACGCGGTAGTAGCAATGCTCCGGCTCCTCGTTAGCCGCCCAGCCAAGCTTGCCGTCCACGATGCGCACTTTCGTGACGGCGGCGGGGACCCTCTCGGCATAATCGGTGGTGACGAACACCATGCCCTTCTCGGGCACCTCGACACGCAGCACGCCGCCTTCGGGCGAAGCGACGCCTACCGGCGCCGGCAAATCGCCGAACGGATTGAGAGCCGGCGCCGCCGCATCGTATGCATACACGCGCGCCGGACGCTGGCTCGAGCTCCATCCGCCGACGGCAACGACGCGCCTGACCCCATGGTTGACGATGGCGGCGGTCATCGTGGCGTCGGGATTCTCGAGCACTGTCGCGCGCACGAGAGGATCGGTCGCCGTCACCTTGAGCACGGTCGCCCCTTTGCGAAAATACCGGCTCATCATGCCCAGCGTGAGATACGTCGGGTTGGGGCCGTAGTCCTTGCGGACGTCGCTCCAGCGGAACACGCCCCACTTGTTGTATTTCATGTCCGGCCTATACACCGCCTTCGCGCTCTCGTAGCGGGCGTGGCCGACCGGGTCGTGGGAGTCCTCCACCACGAACGGGTCGGGATAGTCGCAGAAGCTCCAGCTTATCACGGCATACGCGCCCGCGTTGACGGCCGCCATGGCCATCTCGGCCGCAGTCAATGCCGCGAGGCCGGCACGCGACGGATCGACGCCGTTCCAGTTGCGGTCGTCGATCATCACGCCCTTTTCGCGGGGCGGCCCTATGCCGAACTCGCCGAGCATCCAGCGCTTTGTCTTGCTCATGGCGAGGCCGACGACGTTCGTGAACTGCCCGGTGAAGATGCCCCAGGCGTCGGGGCTGCCGGGCTTGACGCCATCGTAGTAATGCGTGCAGAAGATGCCGGTGGTGAGGCTCATGTTCTCGACCGTCCACTTCAGCCCCTCGACCTGCTTACGCCCGTAAGAGCCGTCGGAGGCGGCGAGTTGGATGTCGAGGCCGTGGCGGCGGAAGGCGTCGTAGAGCGCCTGGTTGAACTCCTTGAAGAGTGACATCTTGTCCTGGAACTCGAAATACCCCCATTGGTCACCGCTCATCAGCTCGTTCGTCAGGCAGTAGAAGCGGATCTTCCGGCAGTCGCGCTTCTTCACGAGGTATTCGAGGGACTTCGCGACGCCCTCGGCGTGGGCATTGACGTCGAGCCGGTCGGCGAACGCGGGCATGGCGCCGCCGACTGCGTAGATGGTGGTATCGCACAGGCGGAATGTCTTGTCGTAGTAGTCCGCGAAGCGGTCCAGTGACTCCTCCGACTCGCCGTTCATGCCGATGTAGAGGCGGGAGAAGGATGGCGACAGCTCGCGAAACGACTTGAGCGCGCGCTGGTCACGGAACTCGTCCGACATCAGCGGCGTCAGCCGCGACTCCGCGTTCTGGAAGCCGAAGCCGCCGAAGAGCCAGCGCAGATACGGCCTCTCGATCTCCACGTCGGCGGCGCCTAGTCCCATCGCCGCCAATGCAGACATCACTGCGAGTTTCACCTTGTTCTTCATGTTTCACCTTTCTTTAAGTATCACGCCTTGGCGACGACGTCCCATGCCTTCGCGACGCCGAGGATGTTCCGGCCGCGGTCGCGTCGGTAGGAGACGGACGTGGCCATCTTCTTCACCATCAGCAGCCCGAGTCCGCCGATGGGGCGCTCGTCCGCGGCGAGCGTGATGTCGGGGTCGGCGTGCGAGAGAGGGTCGTAGGGTGCGCCGTCATCGATGAAGTCGATGTTCACACCGTCGTCCGTCGCCTCCATCTCCAGTGAGAAGCCCGCCGCGCCGGAATGCCGGACGATGTTCGAGGCGATCTCGTCGATTATTACATGAAGCACCGGCGCGATGGATGCGATCTTTTCGCCGCCCACGCGGGCCACCATCTCGTCAAGGAACGCCGACGCGTCGGCGATCCCCTTCTGCGTGGCGGGGAACTGGCGCGTGAACCGCAGAAGACGGGACACATACTGCACGGCGAGGACGGTGAGGTCGTCCGCCGCCGGTGCCCCGGCGGCGAAGCGGGCGACGGCGGATCGCACGTCTCCGCAGAGGGATTCCGGCCCGCCGGACGGAACGGCGGCGACGGCCGCCATCAGCCGGTCGTCGCCGAAGAGCGACTCCGAGGGGTCCATCGCCTCCGTGACGCCGTCCGTGTAGAGGAAGAGCGCGTCGCCGGGGGCGAGCTCCACGGAGAGCGGCGCATACTCCACGCCCTCCATGAAGGCAAGCATGGGGCCGGATTTGCCGGAGAGCCATTCGGCCGATCCGTCCGCCCTGCGCACGACTGGCGGATTGTGCCCGGCGTTGGCGAAGTCCACGCGGCCGGTCTCGAGGTCCAGCACGCCCACCCATGCGGTGAGGAACATGTTCGCGGGGTTGTTGCGGCTCAGGTCGGCGTTCACCTTCGTGAGGGCCTTGGCGGGGTCGCGCTCGGCGAGAAGGATGTCCTTGATGAGCGTCTTCGCAGTCATCATGTAAAGGGCGGCGGAGATACCCTTCCCCGAGACGTCGGCAACGAGGAACGCGAAGCGAGCGGAGCCGAGCGGGAAGAAGTCGTAGAAGTCGCCGCCGACGTCGCGCGCGGGGGTCATGGAGGCGGCGAGGGCGAAGTGCTGGCTTTCCGGGAAGTCGCCCGGGATGGAGGCGAACTGGATGGTCTTGGCGATGTCCATCTCCTTGGCGCGGTTCGCCTCCTCGGCGGCGTAGAACGCCTTTAGGCGGGTGGAGTCCGATGAGATGCGCGAGAGGAAGAAGGCGAAGCCGCCGAGCACTAACGCTAGGAGGACGGCCATCACCATGACTATGACGTTCCTGGTGGCGTAGTATTCGCGCTCGGACAGCGCGGCCACAAACCGGTGCCCGGCGAAGAGGAAGCTGCGGCAGTGGCACTTCTCGCCGAAGAGGCGCTGGCTGAAGGTGCGTCCGGGGCCAGCCCCCAAGGAGATCTCGTAGGGTGCGGCCGCGCGCGCGTCGAAGCCGGCGCCGGCGAGAGTCTTGGCCTCGTCGCGGTGGCAAGAGGGATTGGATATGAGAGCATCGGTTCTCGCGTCGGCGCAGAGGAAGAAGCCGGTCCGCCCCAGGAGCCACTGGTCGAAGATGTAGCCGAGGATCGCCGGAAGCATCTTCGCCAAGCGGTTCTCGTGGAGGCCCACCTGCACGAAGCCGTTGCCACCGGGAAACGCCACGGCGAGATACTTGGCGCGGACCTTCGGGTTGCGGGCGTGGGGTCGGAAGCGCTGCGAGACCGAGGGCGTGACCCCGTTCGTGAGCTCCATGAACGGGTCCATCACAGGATCACCAGCCATGCGCACGCCGAGGCAGTGCGGGTCGTTCGAGGCGATGATCTCCCCTTCGCGGCTCACGACGTTCAGCTCGTCGATGTCGAGGCGGCGCGCGGCGATGGACATCTCGTCCAGCGAACCCGCCTTCGCCGCTCCGAGGTCGCGCACCGCATACCTCGCCACGTAGCCGAGCATGGTGTCGATCGCGCCGCCCACCGTGTCGCGGAAGTCCATCACGGCGTAGTCGAGCAGCGCGTCCGTCTCATCCGCGGCCCGGCGCGTCCCGATGGCCCAGGTGACGCCCAGCAGCACGGCGTAGAGCGAGGCCGTGGCGGCGAATATGACCCGCCGCCGCATCACTCCACCGCGAATATGCCGCTGAGGCCGGTGATGTCAAAGGCGCTCCTGACCATGGCGTTGGGGTTGACGATCTTCATCCTCCCCCCGCGCGCGGTCATCGTCTTATACGCGCCCATGAGGACGCGCAGGCCGGCGGACGACATGTACACCAAGCCGGCGAGGTCGAAAACCACCTCCTCCGCGCCGTCCAGTTTCATCTCCGCCTCAAGCTCGGGAGAGGTGTTGGTGTCGAGCCGGCCGCTCACGGAGATCGTGAGCCTGCCCCCTTCAAGATTCCTTGCAATGTCCATCTGCCGCCTCTCACACCGCGATGAAACCGTCTTTGGCGGAGGGCTCAGCCGCGGCCTCCGGCGCAGCGCTCTGCGCTCCGGCGGCGGGATCGACGAGCTTCCTCTCCACCTCCCCCGCGAAGCGGGAGAAGGCGAGGAGGCTCTCCGCGAACGACTCGGCGGACAGCCCCGTGGCCTCGATCGGCGGCGAGGAGAGGACGAGCGACCCCACGAAGAGCCCCAGATGCCCGCCCAGCGTGTCCGAGCCGAAGAGGTTCATGGAAAGCGCCCGGGTCTTGATCTTCTCCGCGAGCTCGCCGACTTCGGGGACGGTGGCCACGAGGGCGAACATGGTGATGCTGTCCTCCGCCTCGCCCATCGGGCGCAGGAGGATCAGGCGTCCGTCGACCTCGACGTCGCAAAGACGGTCCGAGGCGATTGGCAGTTCAGTTTCAAGAGCGGTGGCCAGGCCGGCCACCGCTGTTTCGTATGGAGTCATCTCATTTTCCTTTTCTGCTGTTGATACATCAAGACTACACCTTGTTTACGGTCGCCTGGATGGCGGCGTAGAGCGTCCCGCCGAGGCGGAGCCCCTGCGGCACCGTGCCGTCCAGCGCGGGGAGGGACAGTCCGACGACACCGCGGTCGAAGGCGGCCGGATCGAACGTGCTCCAGTCATTCGCGGCGAGGCGGTCCATGTCATCGGGCGAGAGGAAGATGTCGAACTGCGCATCCAGGCTGCTGCCGGCGCCGGCGGCGATCGTCTCGGGGTCGGCGGGCGGCTGGGGGGTGATGGTGAACGCCTGCGGCGTGCGGTGCGAGATGAAGCGGATGTGGAAGCCTTCGGCGGCGTTGCCGGTGATCTTGAAGCGGCGATCGGCCATGCCGTCGGCCTGGATGGCCTCGCGGCCCCCATCGGCGGAGAGCGCGGCGGACATCCCCAGCTCCGCGGCGTCCGCCGCGTCGGCGGAGACGAGGGCCAGCAGGACGTTCACGCGGGCCTTGGCGGCAGCGTCAAGCTGCGCGAACGTCGCATTGCCATTGCCCGTAACGAGGCGGGCGAGCGCGTCGCGCACTGCGGCCTGGCCGCCGATCAGCGTGACGCCGCCGGGCAGCTCCAAGGCGCCGCCGGGGACGATGCCGGCAACCGCGGCTGGGTCTCCGGAGGCGAGGGCCTTCATGTCCCTCGCGAAGACGCCGTCAAGGACTGCCCGAGTGCCGTTGGCGAGCCGGCGGTTGATGAATCCGGCAAAGTCCCTGAGCACCTGCTGGGAGAAGATGGCCTTGAGCGGCGAAATAAGCGCCGTCCGCACGCGATCGGCGCCGTTGCCGACAACCGCCTTCTCGCCGTCGTAGGCGATGCGGGCGGCCGGCGAGAAGCCCGTGAAGTCGAACTCCGCCTTACGTGCCCGCCCTCTCCGCTGGGCGCTATTGGGCTGCTGGTTGTTGGTCTCGCCCGGAATGAAGAAATCGCGGCCCACGGACTCCTCAAGCAGCCCCACAATGCGGGTGGTAGAAATGTGGTCCTCGTATGCCGCCTGATTGATCATCGCGTCGTGCGCGATGCATTCGAACGCCTTTGCCGCCTCGGGCGTCTTCAGGACATCGCAGATGTTGTCGCGCACATTCACCGGGAGGCGCAGGAGCACTAGTTTCATCAAGTATATGCCAAACGCCTCCGTCGCAAAGGAGCCGCCCTCGAAGAGCGGCGAGCCGTCGTCTTCCCTGATCAAGTTCACGAGCGTGTATTGCGCGAGGTCGTGGAAAGCGGCGTAGATCTCGTCCGCGGAGCTGCCGCGATTGAGATGGGCAATATCGTGGAGCGGGACGTTCGCGACATAGTCTCTGATCTTGGCGAAGAGCGAAGCCGGGACGAACGTGCCGACGGTGTCGATGAAGGTGAACGCCGCCCTCGTCCGGGGCCACACGTTCAACTCCTGAAGGGCCGACAACTCGCCGCCGTTCACCGGTCCAGGCCCGTGGCCATCCCGCAGATGGTCGTCGGCATCCCTCGTTGCGTTGCGGAAGAAGTTGCATGTCTCCTTGACGCGGCGGGTCACCTCGTCCATCGGGCGGAGCGAGTTGTCGCCGCGCATGACGAACTGCTTGAGATGCCTGCCGACGAAATCGTAGAGCTTCGGATCCGGGCGGCTGATGCCGTCCGACACCGAGAGGACCGCGCACAGGCAGATGTCCGTGGCCTCCTTCACGAGCTTGGCGACGTCAACCACTCCGTTGTTGGCGGCGGCGGACGCCGCCGCGCCGTCGACCACATGCATCCTCGCGAGCTCCTTGACATCGTCCGCGAAGTCCTCCAGATAGTGCGGGATGCCCACTGCGGCAAGGCGCATCGCCGCGCGCTCCTCGAGGATCGACACGGAGTTCGCCGCGAGCCGGTCCATCTCCTGCACGATGCCATGGATGCGCTTCGCGTCGATGGCGCGATCCGTGCGGACCTGCTCGAGCAGGCGCGTCGCCTTCGACCGCAGATCCTGCGTGGCGAAACGCGGGTCGTTGAGGAACGCGTTGTGGATCACCCTGAGCGTCTCGGCGTTCTTCGCGCGAGCGTCGCCCATCCCAAAGAAGCTCTTCAGACGCTGCGACACGCCGACGGACTGGAATCCGTTCCCCTGCGCGTCTAGTAGCATCCGGTCGGTGCCGGAGAAGTGGCGGATTGTGTTTAGAGTGATAGCCATTGTGGGCCTCCTTGTCTTTTTGCCTTTTCTGGTTTCTCTTGCTTTTGCTGTTCGTTTTCGCCCTGTCTACACGCCGTCCTTTCAAAGGTTACACACATTCCTTTCTCACCGTGCCGCTAATTATACCACAATTCCGCTGTCTGCGGGCGGCTAAAAAAAGAGGGGGGGACCTACGGGAAGATCACCATGACGCCGGCACTGTCGGCGGGGTCCTGCGCGAACACGCCCTCAAGGCGCGCCGCCAGCACGCTCCAGCCGCCGGCGTCGAGGATCTCGCCGCCCGCGTCGCGCAGCTCGTAGCGCGCGCCGCCCTCCCGGCAGGAAACGGAGAGCTCCGACTCGCCGTCCTCGGCGCGCAGAAGCCCGCCCGCAGCCATGGCCGAGAGGAGCAGCACGCCCATGCGGCAGGCGGAGGCGATCTCCGCGCCGTCTGCGCGCCGCCCCCCCTCGTCCGCGAGGATGCGCCAGCACGGCAGGTCGAAGTCGAGCTTCAGCGCCCCGCCGTCCCAGTTGAAGCGGAATCGGCGGCTCTCAAGCCCGTGCCCCTCCACGAAGCGCGCGGGCACGCCGCCGCCCCCAACGCCTGCGAGGACCTCCTCCAGGTCTGCAATCGCCCTCTCGATCTCGCCCATGGCCTCACGGCTTTTGTTCATCTTCGAACCATCCATCCTTCCTGATCGCGTCGAACACATCGCGCATGAACGTCGTATGCACCTGGTACTTGGCGGCCTTGACCACCTGAGTGTCGTCCGAAAGCATGTAGTCTTGCACAGGCTGCACGGGGTTCGGCATGTCAAGCTCCCTTCGGACGAGATCCCTCTGCACTTCCTGCTTCGCGAAGTCCGCCTCGCTGACGACCCTTCCGTTGCGCTTAAGCACCACCGCGAGCGAGATCGCCTCGTCCAGGCGGCTCTGGGCGGCGGCCACGGCCTCGGGCGGGAGCCGCTTCGCAAGAGCGGCAAAGTAGTCGGCGCGCGCCTGGCCGTCCTTGAGCGCCATGAGCCTCTGGTAGAACTGTTCGTCGATATACTCCGGCAGCGACGAACCATGCACCCCCACCGCCATCCTGGTGGAATAGTGGAGCTCGCCGGCCTGGAACTTCATCGTGTCAAGCGTCACGGACCAGTCCTGGCCTACATGCACACCAGTGTCGCGCATCATCCGTTCCCAGACGGCCTTATGCAGCTCCATCGGATAGGCATCCACGGCTAATGTGACGGCGCGACGGAAAGCGTCGGCGTCCCTGCCCCTCAGAACGTATGTGCGAAGGCCCGGGCGATACGCGGGGAAGCACATGTCGTTGTCGATCCCCTTCACGGACACGGTCAGGTCGGCGCGCACGTCAATCATGTAGTTGTGTTCGTGACGGTCGCCCTGGCCAGTGACGAGATCCAGCCACTCAAGGCGGTTGATGCCGCGCATGATGCCGCCCACGACCTTGGCGTAGTCTGCCGGGGGGAGCGCCTTCACCTGTGCGCTCGTGAGGCTGCCCGGCGGAACTTCGCCGCCAGACTTGAACTCTTTGGCCTCCACCCCCGGCGCCTTCTCCATGAAGAGACCATACTGGCCCTCGTGCGCGCCGACGGAGCAGCTTGTGGAGACGTCTTCCGCGCCAAGCGCCTTCGCGGCGTCCTGCGTGGCGAGGTTGAGATGCGCGACCTGCTCTTCCGACGCATAGTCTTTGGAAAGCGCCAGCCCGGCAATCCCCTGGCGTCCGGGTGCCTCGGCCTTGAACACCCACTCAGAGTCGTCCTTATACTTGACGAGGAACACGGTGCTGTTGGCCCCTGAGCCGAGTTGTTTCTGGCTCTGCATGAGCGAGTCGTCGAGATTGGGGTCCACGTCGGCATCCGACATCCCATGGACGCGAGCCTCCACCAACGTGGAGAAATCGAGCCGTCCCTCGACGAGGGCGCGGGCGCTTGTCGTGGACAGGAACTGCTCTGGGGACAGCTTTTCGTTCACGATCTTCACCATCTGCACGAGATGGGCCATCTGCGTGTGCATCGCGCGGGCCCTTGCGAACGAGGCGGACAGCTTTTTGCCGTCGGGCACCTCTTCGGAGTTCGGGTTGCGGGCGCGCAGATTATTACAGTACGACTCCGCCTCTTCGGCCGCCCTCTTCGCGTCGATCTGCATGTATAGACCGCAAAGGCGATACAGTTCCCTCAGGTTGGTGTCGTCGGGCTTGGAAGCGTAGGTGTGCGCGGCGACGCGCATCTGGTGGCGGAGCTGCGCCGCGGCGAAAAGATTGGGCATCCTCCTGCGGACGCTGGCCAGATTCGCCTCGGAGAGGGCTGGCATGTCGCCGGGAAGGCCGATCACGGTGTCGATAAAATGCTTAACCATGGCCAGGCCGATGCCTTTGCGCGTGTCCTGGAGCTTCTCTCTCGCATCGCTTGCCAGCTTCTCGGCGGCGGCAAGGAGATCCTTGTCCAGCAGGACGCGCTCGTGACGCTCCTCCGACTGCGAGATGCCGTTCTTGGCGATGCCTTCCAGAGCGTTGGCGGCGGTCAACATCTCGCCCGAATACGCCGCCAACTCCGCGCTGGTAAGCGAGGCGTTCGGCCTCGCGGCGAAATCGTCGAGACGATTCGCGAGCCCCTTCAGATCATCCTTGAGAGTCTCGATGGCAGCCGCCGTGCCGTGCATCGCCACCGCCTGTCTAGGCAGAAGCGATTCAAACCGCTTGTCGAGGATGTTCGCCACCTCCGGATCGTCGGGGGAATCCAGCAAGGCGGCGGCCAGCTGCGTAGCGAGCGTGTACATCTCGCTCTGGCGGCGGTCACACTTGAACGCAAGATCCATCACGGCATCGAACCCGTCATTGTCCAACTCCGGGAGGTTTAGTAGTTGGTGGAGCGCCAGCGAAAGCTCCCCCTGCGCCTCGACCGCCTCGCGGATGGCCGTGGCCACCGGGTCGTCGGCCTTCCATCCCAACTTCCCGTCGGCGCCCAGCACAAAGGACTTGGCTATCTCGAGCCCCGTGAACTGCGAGAGCGCGGACATCTTCTCCCTCGCCACCTGGGCCGCATTCTGGACGAAATCCTTCACATTCTGCGGGATGCCCTTCATGGCGTTCTGCAGCTCCTCCGCCTCCACCGGACGGGTCGTGAGCTTCGCCGCCTGGAGCAGAAGCGCGTCCAGCCGCTGGGCCATGGAACGGGCGTTTCCCTCTGCGCCGGCCGGATCGTCGGATGCAGGCGGCGCTGGCGGCGCTTCACCGGACGACCCGATGTCTTTCGCGCCGTCGACAGACCTCATGGAGGATGCCTCTGATGCCGGATCCGGCATCATTGGAGGAGGAGGATTGCCTCCGATAGTCGAGAAACTTGCATGTCCGCTCATGGTTTGTCCTTTCTTTTCTTTGTAGTCTCGTCCTGTCTACACGCCGGCCTTTTAAAGATTACACACATTCCTTTGGCAACAATTGGTTAGACGGGGAACTGGGAATGGTACATTCAGTAAAGGAATCCAAAGAGCCAAAGTGGAATCTTGTTGCCGATGCCGGTCTCTACGCCATCAGTGACCACATAACTGTTGGGCATGTCTTTTATCTGCGAGAACCCTTTGCCTTTACCTCCAATCTCGAAAAGCCAACGGTTTTCCACCTTGAAATCTCCGCGCGGCGGAATTGAGAAACGAAGTCCCGCCGCACGCATTTGGTTGGCGAAAAATGTTTCCCTGACCGCGCCAATGTCGGGTCTTGCGACAAGCGCATACATCAAATTGGTATCTCCAAGAAACAGTTTCTCGGCAACGCCAAGACGTTTCAGCTTCGCCTTCTTCCCTTCAAGAACGGCGGATGCAACAAGTTCGGCTTTCTCAAGCACGTCGAACATCTTGATTCCGGCGTTGCGGTCGGTCTCGAGTTCCGCATACAGTTCGGACATGTTAGGTGTCTGCGGACAACTTGACGCAAGAATCATAAGCAGTTTCTTCGTCTTGCGTACAGTGGAGGCGGACACATCGACGACTTTGGGGAAATCAACATCAAGCACCGTGCCGACAACCGCCGCAAGGCGTTCGCCAAACTGCGACTTCGCTTCATTGCCAAACGGATAATACCCCCGCCTGAGATAGACCTCGAAAAGCGGAAGCACCTTCCGTCCGCGAGAAATCTCCAACGCCACAGCCCGGTGACGCGAAACAATATCTTCTATCGACAGCGGAGAGAATTCTAGACCTTCCTCAAATCGCAGGAACTCCCGAAACGAAAGACCTTCAAGGTTGTAAACGGCCTGACGACGTGAAAGGTCAGCTTGTGCAGACGTCAACTGCAACACAGACGATCCGCTGAAGACAAGATTCAACTTGGGGTATGAATCGCATATCGTCTTGATAAGTCTCGCCCAATGCTCGGCATGGTGCACCTCGTCCAAGAAAAGGTGCGTACAACCATGCGCATACAGCCATTCAACGACTTCAAGAACATCATGCGACGCAAACCAGATATGGTCAAGAGCAAGATAGACCGCTTTGTCGCCTTCTGCGCCAAACGTCTCCTTTATGTGCTGCAGTATCAATGTTGTCTTGCCGCATCCCTTTGGCCCCTTTATGCATATCAGGCGGTCATCCCATTCTATCTGCGGACAAAGGTATCGCCTAAAATCAAGCGACACCTCTTCAATTAGGCGGCTTGACGTCTCCAGCAGCAATCTTATGTCGTTTTCTTCCATTGCACACACCTTATCTTGGCTAGGTCGAAGATATTGATGACTAGAAACACCAATATCATGTCATTATTAGTGTTTCAAGACATGAATATTATATCATATCTCCATGACCTCGGCAAGTGAGCGGCGCGGGGCGACTAGACACGCAGAAACGGGGCGGCGGCGGGGGGCTCGGAGGGGGGCTGCGCGGAGGGGGCAGCCTGGCGGCAGTCGGCTATGATGCGGCGCCAGGCGGCGACGGTGTCCGCAAAGCGGGTTAGTGCCTCGAGGGCGCGGTCGGCGTCCAGGCGGGCAAGCCAGTCATAGCGCTGGAGGTGGAGATGACCGTCGGCCGGGTTCATCGCGACCGTGGCGCCGCCGGTCCCCTGGTAGAGGAAATTGGCCTGCAGGGCGGATTCGAGAAGCGATTCCATCCTCTCCGCCGGCGCCTCGCCGAGGTCGGAGTGGGAGAAGAGAATGTCCCCGTCCCTGCCGCCGGCCAGCTGAAGGATCACCGGCACGCCGTCCACCTCTATGCCCACTGCTCCGTCTGCGCCGTCGAGCTCTATGCCGAGCTTTCCGCCCAGGGACTTGACCAATTCTGGATATTCCATTTTATTTCTTTTCTTCTTTGTGATGCTTTTTACAGGAAGGTGGGCATGGGCGGCGGCGGCAGGTTGAACGCCTTGTCCATGAGCTTGCCGAGGTCGTCGTCGCGCGAAAGCGCCGATTCGGGAATGGCGGCGGCCTCGACGTCCTCGGGCGAGGCCATGGCCTCGGTGATGGTCAGTGGGGCCGCGGCGCCTGCCTTCTGGGCGTTCTTCGCCGCGAGCCCGGCGTCCACGCCCTGCATGTCAGTAATCCCCTGGCCCATGCCAAGGTTTCCGATGCCGTTGTTGTTGAGATTGATCTCCATATCTGTCTCCTCCGTTTTGCTTTCTGCCTGGTTTACACGGCCGGACTCAAAAGGTTACACGCAAATCCGCAAGAATCTCCCTGAGCTTTTCCTTCGCGCGGAAGATGCGCACCTTCACGAGGTTTTCCGTGACACCAGTCTTGGCGGCGATCTCGCGGATGGAGAGCTCGCCTATCTGGAACATGGTGTATGCTTCGCGCAGGATCGGAGGGAGCTTCGCGAACGCCTCCGTGAGGCGCCGGCGGAGATAGGCGGAGTCGGAGGCGTCGGGCGCGGCCGGCCCGGTGGAGAGGGGCGCGGCGGCCTGGCCGTCGATCGCGGCGGCAGGGTCGTCCGAGTCCGAATCCCCCGGATCGCGCATCTCCCCCACGAACGTGAGGCGCGCGTTGTCGCGGGCGAGGTTCTTGCGCAGGTTCCGAGCGATGGTGAAGACTAGCCCGGAGACCTCCGCGTCGTCGTCGCGCAGGTCGTCCTTCATCTTCCAGACCTTCAGGAACGTGCTCTGCACGAGGTCGCACGCCTCCGCGTATTGGCTGCCCGTTGCGACCAGCCAGTTTGTCAGCCTCGGCGCTAGGATCTTGTATTGCTCTTCGATGTTCATGGGGGTGCGGTGTTGGGGGTTTTTGTGGTCGACGCTAAGATTATACCATAAAATCGGACGGGCCGCCGGGAATGGGGTCGAGGGAGACGGCGTCGAGCTCCTCCTCCTCCTTGCGGGCGTCCTGGATCTGCTTGGCCCACTTTAGGACCTCGGCCACCGGCTCGATGAGCGTGTCGGGGATGAACTCCTCAATCTTCCCGTTGGCGTAGAGGGCGCGGGCGAGGGGGCGGTCCTCCATCACGGGGATGCCCTCGGCGAGGGCGGTCTCGCGGATTATCTTGGCGGTGCGCCCGGAGCCGAGGGCGCAGATGCGCGGCAGGGGCGCCTCGTCCGCCTTGAAGCGTATACCCACGGCGAGGTGCGTGGGGTTCGTGACGATCACGTTCGCCCTTTTCGCGGCCTTAGCGGGGTCGGGGCCGTTGAGGATCTCGTCGCGGAACTGGCGCTGCGCCTGCTTCACCTCAGCGGAGCCCTCCATCTCCTTGTACTCCCGCTTCACCTCGTCCTTCGTCATCATCATCTGCTTCGTGAAGTTCTTCTGCTGGAAGAGACGGTCCACGACGGCGATCACGATGTAGCCGAAGGCGGTGTAGCCGGCGAGACGCTTCATGATCACGGCGAGGCACGGCATGATGTCGTCGATCGTGCCGTAGCAGAGCGTGAGCAGCTCGGGGTAGGACGCCACCATGAGCTTCCAGATGAGATAGCCGAGGAACACCACCTTCAGGCAGTTCTTGAGGAACTCGAAGAGGTTCTTCATCGAGAAGATGCGCTTGAAGCCCTCGACGGGGTTCAGCTTGTTGAGCGAGGGTTTCAGCGGCTCAAACGTGAAGAGGAAGCCGACCTGGCACAGGTTTGCGGTCACGCCCACCACGGCGGCGACGCACACGAAGATGAACGAATGCTTACAGATAACAGTGACCGCGTTCACCCCCGCCTGCCGCACCGCGCCGTCCACGTTTTGCGACGACAAGGCACGGCCGATGAACGTGATGAGCTGCTCGATGTCGTCCATGAGCATCGCGGCCAGCATGGCGGTGAGATACATCAGCACGACGAGCAGCGCAGTGGATACGACGTCCTTGGACGTGCAGACCTGCCCCTTCTGACGTGCGTCGCGAAGCTTCTTCGCGGTGGGCATCTCGGTTTTCTCGCCGCCCTCGTCCGCCACGTCAGCGCCTCCTCATGCAGACCGTCAGCACGTTGCGTCCGTCGCGCCGCTCGTAGTTGACGAACTCCGCCATCTGCTTGACCATGAATATGCCGAGGCCGCCGATCTGGCGTTCCTCGGCCGAAGCCGTCACGTCCGGACTGGGCTGCGTGAGCGGGTTGAACGGCGTGCCTTCGTCCGAGAACACGAGAGCGTAGCCTGTCTCCGCGCGGCGGTACGTCAGGTCGAAGGTCGTCGCCCCGGAGCAGCGCACGATGTTGGAGGCGATCTCGTCGATCACTATCGCAGCCCTGTGGTCGTCGCAGAAGCCCCTCACGTAGGCGGCGGCGGCGGCAAGGCCCTCCGTGGTGGCGGCGAACGTGCGTCGGGCGCCGTTGAAGCCGATCGCGAGCATCGTGATGTCGTCCGCCTGCGGCTCGCCCGCCGCGAACGCGTTGACGGCCATCTCCACCACGTGGCAGGCGGCCTTGGCGTCCGCGATGTCGGTCGCAAGCGCGGCGGTGAGGCGTTCCTCTCCGAACAGCTCGCCGCGCGACTGCGCCTCGACCACGCCGTCCGTGTAGAGGAACAGTCCGTCCCCCGGACGGAGGAGGAGCGTGTGCGGCTCGTAGGCCATGCCGTCGAGCGCGGCGAGCGCAAGTCCCGAGGTGTCGCGCACCCATTCAAGGCCGCCGTCCGCGCGCCGAATGATCGGCGGGTTGTGTCCGCAGTTAACGTATTCCACCACGCCCGTCTCAAGGTCGATCACGCCGATCCACGCGGTCACGAACATGTTCGCGTCGTTGCCCTCCGCGAGGCGGGCGTTCACGTCGGCGACGGCCGTGCCCAGGTCGCCCCCGCGCGACAGGAGGTCGATGAGCGTTGTCTTCGCCCGCATCATGAACATGGCGCCCGGCACGCCCTTCCCGGAGACGTCGGCCACCATCATGGCCAAATGGCGTTCGCCAACGTAGTAGAAGTCGTAGAAGTCGCCGCCCACCTCCTTCGCGGCATGCATCCTGGCGTAGATGTCAAGACAGTCGGCAATCGGCGGGAACGGCGGGAACACGCTTGGGAGCGCGGCGCTCTGGATGGACGTTGCGAGCATCAGCTCCTTCTGGCGCCGGGCCTCCTCCGCGAGACGCGTCTCCTCCGCGCGTTCGTGCAACGCGACGGCGCGAAGGCCCACGAACGCGGCGGCCGCGATCAGGACGAGCAGGATGAACATCATCGTCCCCACGGAGACGTTCCTCTCGTGCAGGATTCCCTGCATGGGCACGACCACGAAGAAGACGTGTCCGCTCTCCGGCAGGGGGACGACGCGGCAGACAGCATCCTCGCCCGCGATCTTCGCCCTAAAAGACTCGTCTTCACCCTTCTTGAGCATCCACGGCTCGAAGCCGAGGTCGGCGACCATGATCGGATCCCGTTCAAGGCCTGGGCGGAAGCGTATTTTCGGGTTGCCGTCGGAAATAACCTCGCCCGTCTTCGCGTCGGCGATCACGTAGTAGCCGCCATCCCCGACATGCCAGTCCACGGCAGTGTCGGCGAAGCGCTCCTTAAGCTCCCGCGAAAGGCGCTCGAAGTCGAAGCCCAGCTGGAGATAGCCGTCCGGCAGACGCACGCCGGCGAACTTGCGGTAGGCGCCGTCGGCGCGCACGGAGCGGCGCGGCGGCTGCGTGTACCAGAGGTGGTTGGTGAGAAGGCAGAGGAAGCCTGCGGCCTTTGCGGGGTCGGGATCCGTACCCATCCAGTAGTTCTTCTGGCTGGGATGTGTGGTCGCGCGGATGACGCCGTTGCTGTCGGCGAAGTTGACCTCGTCGAGCGCGTATGTGCGCATCAGGGCCGAAACCTTCTGGGGACTGGACGCGGCCGACGCGACGGTCGGCAGTTCGCGCTGGATGCAGTTGGCGAGGTAGTAGAGGATCGGGTCCGCCCCCGCGAGCATCTCCTCTCGCATGTCGTGTACGGCCGGACCCATCAGCGCCTCCACGCGCGCGCGCATAAGCCGCGTCTCCACCTCGCTGGAGACGAAATAGGCGGCCACCGCCGCCACGCAGGCGGCAGCGACGATAAGCACACGGTACTTGCGGTAGGCGTTCATCGCTTTCAGGCAAGCTTGAAGATTGTTG
>JAEEGH010008269.1_pt1 | contig 24668 bp, 26 predicted proteins | sample 9134181 | NCBI WGS metagenome assembly JAEEGH01 (sample SAMN16246544, study PRJNA631951) | gut metagenome | biome: gut microbiome; feature: rumen; material: DP-attached | host: Bos | place: Iran: Karaj | collected 2018-10
TGAAGACGCTCGGCCTCATTCCGGGACGTGCGGTGCGCTTCAAGGACGAACCCGGCCTCAAGATCCCGCACATGGGCTGGAACCAGGTGAATTTTACGCGCGAACACCCGATCATGAAGGGCATCCGTAGCGGTTGCGACTTCTACTACGTGCATTCCTACCATCCGGTGGTGCCTGCGGAATATGCGTTCGCCGAGACGACCTACGGCACGCAGACTTTCCAGGGGCTTATCGGCAAGGACAACCTGATTGCAAGCCAGTTCCACCAGGAAAAGAGCGGCGACGTGGGGCTCGCCATGCTCAAAAATTTCTGCGACTGGATCGTTTAGGCTTCCGTTAAAAGATTTTTTTACATTCCCGGGCTTCGGTCCGGGTTTTTCATGTTAAGGGTTTTTGAGGAGTTTTCCCTGTTTTTTCGCTTTTTCGCGCTTTTTGTATCATGGATTTTGCTATTTTTGAAAGTATATGAAAAAGTGGCGAAATCTTTGTAAAATCGCAAATTTTGTATCTTAAACTATTGACAAACGAATAAAAAAGAGCTATATTAATACACGTATGAAACCGATAACCGAGTACCAGGATTACCGTCGTTACATGCAGGAATTCTATGAGGAGGAGAAAAGGAATTCCGCATTTACGTGGCGGGAATTCGCTCGGTTATCCGGTTTCGTATCGCCGACGTATCTGAAGCTTGTCTGCGAAGGCAAGACAAGGCTGAAGAACGATGGCGTGGATCGGACCGCCCGGGCCATGGGGCTGTTCGGATACGAAGTAGATTACTTCCGTGCGATGGTTAGGTATGCGCATGCCAAGACGGACTACGACCGCAAAAAGGCGTACGACGAAATGCTGTGCATAGCAAAGGAGAACAAGGTGAAAGTAGTCGATGGCGACGCTTTCGCTTATTTTGAGTCATGGAAGAATCCCGTAGTCCGAGAACTAGCCCCGGTGATGCCGGGGGCGAAGCCCGGGGACATCGCGAAACTCTGCTGCCAGGATGTATCGGCGGGTGAGGTTCGCGAGTCCCTGGACTTCATGACCAAGGTTAGCCTCCTGAAGAAGGACAGGAACGGCTGCTACTCCCAGACAGACAAGGCGCTAAGGGGTGATTCCGAGGTCATGCCCGTGGCGATCCGTTCCATGCATCGCGACATGGCGAAATTCGCCGTCGCGGCCGTAGATGACTTCGCGATATCGGACAGAAACTTCCAGGGCGTCACGATGGGTGTTGACCGGGAGACCTACGAACAAATTACGCGCGAGCTGGATGCCTTCCGCCGCCGTATCGTGACGATCGCGAACTCTTCCAAAAAAGTGAAGCAGGTTTATAGGCTAAATTTGCAGCTGTTCCCTCTTTCCTGGCCTGTGCCGGAGGAAACGGATGCTTGAGTGTTTGAAGTATTTGCCTAGCCTGCTGCTGTTCCTTTTTGTCGCATGCTCGACGCATGTCGCAGGAACGACGGATGAGAATAACGGCCTTGCAGATAACGATTCGTCGTCCAGCATGCAGTCCTCCTCTTCCGGGGCGCCGAGTTCGTCCAGCTCGGGAAAACAGGATTCGAGCAGTTCGGGAGAGCCTGCCGAGTACAACATTATGGACACGCCTTACTGGTTCCCGTACTGGGGCGCCGGAAGCGACGAACGTCAGCTGGATGTGCAGATTGAATCCGAAGAAGACGAGATGACAATTTCGTACAGGAGACTCTCCATGGTGGGCTCGCCGGATACGGCAAGCAAGGCCGTGTTCGGTGTGGCGATCCGTGTCGCCGGAGAAGGCCCGGATGTGTTCTCCGAGATGAAAACCTGGACCGGTGGCGCCTGCTTTATGGCCACCTCCGATGCGCCGGTCATCCTGAAGATGGGCATGTCGCCCGAAAAGGAACAGGAACTGGAATATGACCTGCCGCAGGCGACCCTTATCGGGCCGGGCGAAGTGGGCAACATGGTAATCCGGTGCCTGAGCTGGACTGATTACGAACAGCAGGGATTCGGACCTTCCATCGCGATCGAGGATGCCTTCTTCGATTACATGACGGAGCTTCGCTTCGAAGTCCAGCTGGACGGTAGCGACAGTGAAGGGTCGTTCGTGATTTACCAGATCCGCAAGGGTGGAACGGGTATCAGCGCGAATATGGACGGAATGGATATCGTCCTGAACGATGGGGTGTAGCGGTCATTTGACCGCCAGGCCTTACGGCAGTTCGCCGCCGATCAGTTCCATCTGCTTCTTGAAAATATCCTTGCAGGCGTTTTCGCCGAGGTCGAGGAGCGTGTTGAGCATGTTGCGGTCAAAGCTCGCGTGTTCGCCCGTGCCTTGGACTTCGATGAAGTTCTTCGCGTCCTGCATCACGACGTTCATGTCGACGTCGGCGGCGGAATCTTCCACATAGCACAGGTCGCAGAGCGGCTTGCCCGAGACGACGCCCACGGAAATCGCGGTGATGCCGTGCTTGAGGATCTGTTGCGTGATGCCGAGGCGTTCCTTGATTTTCTTGAGCGCGATGGCGAGGGCCACGAATCCGCCGATGATGCTTGCGGTACGCGTGCCGCCGTCAGCTTCGATGACGTCGCAATCGACCACGATTGCGTTCTCGCCGAGGGCGGCGAGATCGGCGGCACCGCGAAGCGAGCGGCCTACCAGGCGCTGGATTTCTTGCGTGCGGCCGCTGGCGCCCTTGCGTTCGCGTTCCACGCGCTTGCCCGTGCTCTGCGGGAGCAGGCTGTATTCGGCGGTAATCCATCCGGTGCCGCGGCCGGCGAGCCAGTCGGGGACTTTCGGCAGGAGGGTCGCATTGCAGATGACGCGGGTGCGTCCCATCTCGATGAGCACGGAACCGTCGGCGCTGGAGATGAAGCCGGTGGTCATCTTGAGGTTGCGGTATTCGTCAAACTTTCTGTCGGTACGTTCGTAGGCCATGGTGCCCCTCCTTTTTTAATAACTCAGTTTCTCGGTCGAACCTTCGCGGAAGCTCCCGAGACGGTACACGAAGTCGCAGTAGCTTTGCAGTTCCTCGAGCGCCTCGATGACGGCCGGGTCCTTCGGGCTTCCTTCGAAGGAGAGGTGGAAGATGTATTCCCACGGGCGGTCGGGGTGCGGGCGGCTCTCGATGCGGGTAAGGTTCAGGTCGCGCTTTGCAAAGCAGCCGAGCGCGGCGTGCAGCGCGCCGGACTTGCCCGAATCGCTCAGCATGAAGAGCAATGTCGTCTTGATGGTTCCCGTTTCGGGGAGCGGATTCGCCGTCTTCTGGATGGCGTAAAACCGGGTGAAGTTCACCCCCGGCAAGTTCTCGATGCCCTCGGCAAGGATGTCGAGGCCATAGAACTTGCCGGCGTAGGCGCTTGCGATCGCGCCTACGGTTTTGTCGCCACGTTTCGCGATTTCTTCGGCGCTTCCGGCGGTATCATAGAATGCGGTACTCTTGATTTGCGGATTGCGCCCGAAGAATCGGCTGCACTGCGCTAGGCCCTGCGGGTGGCTCAGAACTTCCTTGATGTCGGCAAGCTTTGTTCCGGGGAGCGCGCAGAGCGAATGCGAAATCTGCAACTTGACTTCGCCCACGATGGGGTGGCGCCACTTGTACAGCAAGTCGTAGTTGTCGTAGATGGAACCTGCGGTGGAGTTCTCGATGGGGATGGCCCCGCCGTCAACCGCGCCGGTCTCGATGCCCTGGAAAATCTGTTCGAACGTGTCCATCGGGACGACTTCGATATCGTTTCCGAACAGGTGGTAGGCGGCGCTTTCGCTGTAGGCCCCGCGACGGCCCTGAAATGCAATTTTCTTCATGCCCTAAATGTAGAAAGTTTATGGTTGCAAGGAAATTACTTGAACCTTCTCGCGCCCTGGTACTTGTTCTTGTAGTATTTTTCGTTCAGGTTCGAGATGATGACTCCGCGGCTGGAGCTCGCATGGATGAACCGGTCGCCGCCGAGGTAGATTCCCACGTGGCTGATTTTCCAGAAACTTCCGAAGAAGATGAGGTCGGCTTCGCGCAGGTTCCCGCGGCTGACGGACTTGCCGCGTTCGTCCTTGTACATCATGTGGGCGTTGTGGGGGAGGGAAATATTGAAATAGCCCTTGTAGACCTGCAAGACATAGCCGGAGCAGTCGGTCCCTTTGGTGGAACTTGCTCCGTAGACATAGGGGGTGCCGAGCCATTTGCTTGCGTATGCCTCGAAACTCGTCTTTTCGGCGGGCGGCTCCGGAACGGATTTTTTCGATGCTGCCTGCTTGACTTCGCCTGCGGATGTCTTGTGGCTTTCGCCTTTCTTGACCGATTCCTGGGATGGCCCCTGTGTCTGCTTGGCCGATGCCTGTCCGACGGGCTTGTAATCGCCAATGTTCCTGTCGTATCCCGTTCGCGTCGGGAAAGAGCAGCCGAGCAGGCACAGGAATGCGCCCGCTACGGCTAAAGAGACAGACTTGGAAAATACGGACATCAAGAAGAAATATAATCTTATAGATTATCTTCGTTGGTGTAGTAGAGGCAATCTTCCATGACGGTTTCGAACAATTCGTCGCGGTTCTGGTTCGTCATGGTCGAGTCGCTCTCTTCCATGTGGTAGCTCTTCGCGTATTCCTCGTACTTGACGGTGGTTTCGTCAATCCACGTGTATTTGTTCGTGTACTTCCAGGTGGAATACGTGTATTGCCAGACCTTGTCCGTCTTCGTGAAACTGCACGGGCCGTTGTCCTTGTTGTCGCCATCTGTGGGGTTGCTTGCGCTGTCCTCACATGCGGTAAGGCAGAACAGGGCTGCGATGGCTGCTATCCAGAATTTTTTCATGATATCTCCTCTGTTGTTTGGTTATGTGATAAATCCGTGAGGCTCGAATCCGAGTCCTTTCACGAGTTCAAAGTCCTTGCAGCTGTTGACACCCGCGGTGGTGAGCATGTCGTCGGTAATGGCCGCGTTCGCGCCGCTCTGGAAGGCGCGCTTGCCGTCGTCGCCGAGTACGCCGCGGCCTCCCGCGAGGCGGATGAACGCCTTCGGGTTGATAAAACGGTAAATCGCCACGATACGGCAGAATTCGTCGTTCGTGAGCTTGGGGAGGTTCTCGTACGGCGTGCCGGGAATCGCGTTCAGCACGTTCACCGGTGTGGACTTGACGCCGAGTTTGCGGAGGTCCAGGCACATGTCGATGCGGTCTTCCATCGTCTCGCCGAGGCCCATGATGCCTCCGCTACAAATTTCGAGCCCTGCGGCAAGCGCATTTTGCAAGGCTCCGATCTTGTCGTCGTAGGTGTGCGTGGTGCACACGTCGGGGAAGTGCCTGCGGTAGGTTTCCAGGTTGTTGTGGAAGCGGGTGAGACCGGCTTCCTTCAGCTTGTCGAACTGTTCGCGATTCAAAAGCCCCGCCGAGAGGCAAACGGAAAGTTTAGTCTCCTTTTTGAGACGGCGGATGGCTTCGCTGATCTGCTCCACGTCGCGGTTCGAGAGCGTACGGCCCGAAGTGACGATGGAGTAGCGCGGAATGCCTGCGGCTTCTTTCTTCTTCGCGTCAGCCACGATTTCGTCGGCGGAGAGCAGCTTGTATTCGGGTGCGCCGGTGTGGTAGTAGCTGCTCTGGGCGCAATACTTGCAGTTTTCGGAGCAGCGGCCGCTACGGGCGTTCACGATGGAGCAGAAATCAAAGTCGTTTCCGTGGAACTGTTCACGGATTTCGTTGGCGGCGGTGCAGAGTTCCTGCAAGTCTTCGTTCAGAAGCTGGATTGCCTCTTCGCGGCAGATTTCGTAGCCGCCCAGAACTTTTTCCTTGAGGTCTTGAATAAAGGACAATTTGACGCTCCTTATGCATCTTTTCGAGCTTAAATATAAAAAAGTAAAGCTCGCTTGATGCGAGCTTTTTTATATCAAAACTTTTGCTCAAGAAACAGTTTATTAAGCGAAAGGTTCCATGACCTGCCACAGAACAGCCTTGTGGGCATGGAGCCTATTTTCCGCTTCTTCGAAGCTCATGTTCACGTCGAGGTTGTCCATCACGGAGTCCGTGATTTCTTCGCCGCGGTGTGCGGGCAGGCAGTGGCTCACCTTGCAGTGTGCCGGGGCGAGCTTCAGGAGTTCGTCGTTGATCTGGAACGGCAAGAAGTGGCTCTGCTTCGTGGCCTTTTCGCCTTCCTGGCCCATGGAGACCCACACGTCACTATAGAGGATGTCGGCGTCCTTGACGGCTTCCTTCGGGTCGTTGAACACGCGGTACTGGCAGCCGTGCTTCTTGAGGCCGGCGGCGGCTTCTTCCACCACGCTCTTCGGCTGTTCGAAACCCTTCGGGCAGGCGAGCGTGAAGTTCATGCCCACCTTGGAGGCGAGGGCGAGGAAGGAGTTTGCCACGTTGTTGCCGTCACCGATGAAGGCGACGGTCTTCGGCTTGCCGTCGGCGTTCTTGAAACCGCCGAGGTTTTCGGAAATCATCTGGGCAAAGGCGATGGCCTGGCAGGGGTGGCAGTCGTCGGTAAGGGCGTTCACGACAGGGACGCTACCGAATTCGGCGAGTTCTTCCACGAGCTGCTGCTTGAAGCAACGGACCACGATGGCGTTCACCCAGCGGCTGAGGCAGCGGGCGACGTCCTTTACGCTTTCGCGCTTGCCGAGTCCGATGGAATCCGGGGCGAGGAGAACGGCGTGGCCGCCGAGCTGGTTCATGCCCACCTGGAAAGTGGTGATGGTTCGCAGGGAGGGCTTCTCGAAGAACATGGCGATGTTCTGGCCGTGCAGACGGTCGGACACCTTGCCCGCATGGACCTCTTTTTTGAGGCGCGAGGCAATCTCGACGGTTTCCAGGATCTTTTCTTCGCTCCAGTCCATGAGGCGGAGGAAATGCTTGTTACGATCGATCATCTTCAGTCCTTTGGGCAAGCCCACTAATGAAAAAAACTAAAAAACGGAGTTTTTTCACTCCGTCTTTAGGAAATCACAAGAAAATGCTAACGGATATTAGCGAAGTTTCTTTTTGTGACGGTCACGACGACGGCGCTTCTTACGCTTGTGGGTCGCAATCTTCCTGCGCTTTCTTTTCTTTCCGCAAGGCATATTGTATCTCCGTTAAAGGTTAAACTTAAAAATGTGCCCCCAAATAGAGAAATTTTTTGCCGTTTTGTCAAGGGACGGCGGCAAAAAGGGGCGTTTTGCGGGGTTTTTGAAGCTATTTAATATATATTGTTATCCGTGGTGTCCAGGAAACGAAAAATTATGATAACTGCGATAGTCCTTTCCATCCTTTTCATTCTAGGAGATTGTGGAGTGTTGTTCCTGAGTCAAAAGAGCTTCGGCCGCCTGCCCGAAGGCGAGCGGCTGGAAAGGATCGTGAAGTCGCCGAACTACGACGGCAAGCAGTTCGTGAATCTCGAACCGACAACGCTGATGGAAGGGGGACGGAGCAAGTTCCAGATATGGCGCGATTTTCTGTTCGGGGGGAGCGACGGCGTGGTGAAGGTTCCCGATTCCATGCAGGTCGTCCGCACGGACCTGAAGGCCCTGCCGGACGAGAAGGACTGGATCGTGTGGTTCGGGCACTCGAGCTACCTCATGAACCTTTCCGGGAAGAAGGTCCTGGTCGACCCGGTCCTCTATTCCGGCTCGCCGGTGAGTTTCGTGAACAAGATGTTCAAGGGGACCGATGTCTACAAGCCGGCCGATTTCCCGGATATCGACTTCCTCGTAATTAGCCATGACCATTGGGATCACCTGGACTACGAGGCCGTTGTGGAACTTGAACCCCGCGTGAAGAGGGTTATCTGTCCGCTCGGTGTGGGGTCGCATTTCGAATACTGGGGCTACCCCGAGGACAAACTGGTGGAGCTGGACTGGTGGGAACGTTCGACCGGTGGACTTGCCGCGGTCGCTCCGGGTTTTACGGTGACGGCCACTCCGGCAAGGCATTTTTCGGGACGCGATTTGCACCAGAACAGGACCTTGTGGGCATCCTACGTGCTGAAGACCCCGAAGCGTACGGTGTGGATTGGCGGCGATACCGGCTACGGCAAGCATTTTGCAATGGTGGGCGAGAAGTTCCCGGGAATCGACCTCGCCATATTGGAGAACGGCCAGTACAACAAGGACTGGGAATACGTGCATACTATGCCCGAGTTCCTGGGGAAGGCCATGGGCGACCTGAAGGCGAACCGCTACATGACGGTCCATCATTCCCGGTTCTGCCTTTCGACGCACGACTACCGCGAACCGCTCGAGAACGCGAAGCGGGCTTCCGAGGAATCCGGAAAACCTGTCCTGATGCCGCGGATGGGCGAAGTGGTCTATCTGGAATAGTAGAGAAGTTTACGCTTCGGTCACCAGGTCCATCGCCTGGCGGATGAGGGATGCGGCCCCGCCGAACTGTGCGGCGCGCGGGGCGTTGTTGCTGAGCGTCTGTCGGAACTTGCGGGCGCCGGGGAGTCCGGTGAAAAGCCCGTACAGGTGGCGGACGAGGATGGTCGCGGGGCAGCCTTCGGCGGTCTGCTTTTCCACGTAGGGGAGGTAGGCCTCGAGCAGAGCCTTGCGGGTGGCGGGGCGCACCTTGCCTGCAATGATATCTGCGGGGTCGGCGCTTTCGGGACGCTTGTCGCCAAAAATTCTTTCGTCGGCATCGTGCAGGAACCACGGGTTCTCGTACGCCTCGCGCCCGACCATCACGCCGTCCAGGTCCTGCAGTTGCTCTTCCACCTGGTCGAGCGTCTTGATGCCGCCGTTGATGCTGATGTTCAGGTCGGGCATCTCCGCCTTGAGGCGGTGGACGAAGTCGTAGTGCAGCGGCGGGACCTCGCGGTTTTCCTTGGGGCTGAGTCCCTGGAGCCACGCCTTGCGCGCGTGGATGATGAAAACCTTGCAACCTGCGTCGTGAATAGTTTGTACGAAATCGGTGAAGAATTCCCAGCTGTCGAATTCGTCGACTCCGATACGGCACTTTATGGAGACGGGAATGCTTACGGCATCCTGCATGGCCTTGAAGCAGTCGGCCACGAGGTTCTTATCCTTCATGAGGCATGCGCCGAAGTTCCCGTTCTGCACGCGGTCCGAAGGACATCCGCAATTCAGGTTCACTTCCTGGAAACCGGCGGCTTCCACGAGCTTGGATGCTCGCGCGAGATCTGCGGGGTTGCTACCCCCGAGCTGCAATACCGCGGGCTGCTCGAAGGGCTCGTGCCCTAGGAACTGCTCCGGCTTGGTGTGGAGCACAGCGTTGGCGACGACCATCTCGCTGTAGAGCAATATGTTCCGCGAAATCAGGCGCAGAAAGTAACGCTCGTGACGGTCGGTGCAGTCAAGCATCGGCGCGATGGATAGGCGGCGGCTGAGGTCCAGGTTCATGCGCGCAAATGTAGAAAAAAGTGCGCTTAAGCAGGATGCTGGATTCTCCTGAAAATCACTCTGAAAAATTCTCCGTTGGCATCGTCCCCTGTCTTGAAACAGCACCAGGGCCTGTCTATTTCCTTGCGCTCGACCATGGGAAGGATTACCTGCGTGGGGGAGGTGTCGCTATTCTTGGAAATGTAGAAGTCCCTGTGACCGATGGGAGTGCCCAATTCAATCATGTCTTCGAAAAACTCCATGATGTTCGCATGGATTGAGTTGTCATTCGGATCCAGGAGAATCTTGCGGATGGATTGCCAGACGTCTTCGCGTTCCTGCTTGTTTACATAGGACATTTTCACGAGGGTGTGCAGGTCGTTATATTTCTGGGTCAGCGTCGGGATTGTGCTTTTTCTGTTCATGCTCCCTCCAGTGCGTCGCTCCACTTGACGAAATACGTCTCCTTGAGTGCATCGCGGAAGGCGGCGTCCTTGCGGAACTTTGCGTTAAGTTTTTTTGTGAATTTGCGGGTCTTGTTTGAGTCGATCATGAAATGGAAAGTCTTTAATGCCATATAGATGTTCTTGCTGTAGTAGCGCTTGGGGCGCGCGTACGTATCTACGCAGTTCGATTCGTTAAACCAGTTCTGGATGATTGAAAAGCCGCGTTCCGGGTAATAGAAGTAGAGCGTGTCGTCTATTTCGCGGATGGGATTGTCCGCGAATACGCGGAAAATCTGGCTAAATTCGATGAGGTTTTTCTGTTTGTCTATGCCGCAGATGATGATTTGCCTTGCGTCCCTGGGAATCTTGATGCCCACAAAGTAGGCGAGAGATATGAGGCTGTCCCTGTAAACGATGTCGCCGCTGAACGCACTGCGGTCTATTTCGTTTTCTATCCGGACTGGAGTCATTTCGTCGTCGTTCCTTTTGCCGGGCAGAAAAAGGAAATACGTTTGTTCCAGGAGTTCTTTGCCGAAGGGGTCTTCGCCCTCACGGCCTGCAAGTTGATTTAGGTGCTCTATCTTTTCGCATGTAATCGGTTCGGCGTTTTCCCAGATGTTCTCGAAGAACCTTTGGCAAACCTTGTAGTCCGTGAAAGTTTCGAACCCGATGACGTCCGTGTCGTAATCAATGAATTTTTCATCGAAGCGCATGGGGCCGGTGATATTGAAGGCGTGTTTTCGCCCCAGGTGGACGAATAGGAACATGTTCAGGTCCTTGACATGGCGGATTTCGATATCGGTGTATTGCGCAAAATCCCAGAGTGTGCGCCAGTCCGAGTGGTTGAGGACATCCGTCAGTATCCGGATTTTGCCACCTTCCTTGATCTGGCTTATTTCGAGCGAGTCCGGGTCGTCGGGGTCATCGTCATCCTCGTCTTCGAGAATCGGCGAGAAATCGTCGAAAAGTCCGGGCGTGTCGCTGTTCAGCGCCGGCACCGCGATGAGCCGCTCCCCATCGTAATCGTGGTAGAACTCGTGCAGCAACCCAATCAGGTCTCGACCTTCGTAAACATAATCGTCCGGGATTTTTGTGTTTTTGTTGGTCATGATGGTCTCCATTTTTTTTGAATACTCTAAAGCCTGCGTCACAATCCCATTCGCCTCCCTTCGCGGGAATCCTTGCAAGCGACTTCGTGCTTTAACGCTGCGAGAATTTTATCGGCGGTGAGTTCTGATTTGTCATAGAACCGAAGCGTTCCATAAACGGCATTGAAATCTCCAGGGGCAAGCAGTTTTAAGTCGCGGACGCCAGCAGGGCATTCGACATCTGGGAAGAACGCTCTCCACATCGCTTCAGCACCGTCTGGTTGCAAATATTCGAACTTGATTTTCATTGCAAAACGGCGGCGGGATGCCTGATCAAGATTGTCGTTGAAGTTTGTTGCCGCAATGAAAATGCCCTTGAAATTTTCCATTTGCGTCAGCAGCTCGTTTACCTGGGTCACTTCCCAGCCACGACTTGCCCCCGCGCGTTCCTGAATCATACTGTCCGCTTCATCCAAGAAGAGTACAGCCTTCTTTTCTTCAGCCTCGCGGAACATTTTACGAATATTCTTTTCAGTTTCACCGACATAGCAGCTCAAAAGATCGCTAGCCTTTCGAATCATCAGTTTGCGACCCAAATCACGGGCGAGGTATTTCGCCAGTTCTGTCTTGCCGGTTCCCGGAGGACCATAGAAAAGAATATTGAGCGAATCGGGTTTGTCAGCAGGCTGCATCTTTTTCCATTTTTCATCAAAAGATTTTGTCACTCGCTTCACATGCTCCATGTCGCAATCGATGTTCAAGACATCCAATACATAGCTTGGGGCGTGCGATTCCCTATCGCGCGAAGCATATTCAAGCGACAAATCAAGAAGTTCTGCCTGCGCAGCAGCTATCTCACGAACGGCATCGACAGGGTTGATTTTGCACCCGCTCTTTTTCAGCCTTTTTGCGCCCGAAATTGCCTGCGTAATTCCACCTGCCGTAATCGGGTATGTATCCGCCAAACTTTGAACGGTTTCGGACGAGAGCATTTTCTCTGCCCGCTGTTCTTTAATGACCGAACGCCACATATCGACTCTTTTTTCAGAATCCAGCCGTTCAAATCGAAGCGAATAGTCAAATCGCCGTAGAGAACTCGCCTCAATCCAGTGGATATTATTTGAAATCCAAATGATAGGCACCTTTATTTGTTCAAGGAAAAAGTTAAGCGCACCTTTTTCGCAACAATTCAAGATCAGGTCGGCTTCATCAACAAGCAGGATTGCTTTTTGATTTTTGTACTTGTGCGCCGCAAAAAGGATGCTCCCCATTCTTTCGCCCAATGACGAGTGTTCTACGGAATCCCTGTGAATTCCGTTAGTATTGACCGTAGTCATGACAAGCGGACGTTTGAGTTCATGCGCTATCGCCTTCGCAAGTTCCGTCTTGCCGGTTCCCTCGACTCCATAAAAGAACACATTTAAGCCTGAGCCAACAGGATTGTTCTTTAGCATTTCGAACATCAGTTCTACTTTGGGGTTGCCCTTACACAACTCTCGGTAGGGGACGCATTTGCCCTTATAAATTCGACAATAGAGACTGTCCAAATCATTGCCGGAACGACCTTCCAAAAAATTTCTGATACGGCAGGAAATATCCAAGTCATCATCGAGAACGTTCATTCTCTTTAGAATGCCGTCGTTCGCAACGGCTTTTTCGATTTTCGCCTTGGGGTAAAGAACCGAAAAACGTTCCGACGAGTTCATGTCACTGAATCGTGAGCGACCTCCTAGAGAACGGATTGGACAGCAGACATCCTTGTCGCTAAAAATCCATGCGAAAATAACAAATTCCAATTCTGTTTCATTCAGGTTCAAGGTTTTCTGCAAAATTCGTATGCGTTTTAGATATGGGTCGCGCAAGTTCTTGGCATTCTGCGTTATCAGGGAGACAAGTTCTTTTTCCAAGCTGCTGAAAAACACCTTTTGTGCACCCGCGTCAAAAATGGGTTCGTCATCTAGATGTTTCCTCACGATCTCGTTTATGTTGTCACTCGCCCCGGAATATCTGATGAATTTATTGAAATCCGATATGGCTTTGTAGCGACGCTTGTAAAGTTCCGATCGATCCTTTATGTTTTCGAGACATTCGTCATCATCGTCAAAATAGCTCCCACGCACAAAACGTTTCGAAGAAGTTTCGGCCTTGGCGCGTTTCGGATTTTTGTCTTCGATTCGGTTCACAGATTCAAAATGCTCGGACATATTTTTCAGGATATGTTTGGCATTAGCCCTAGGGAATACGCCCAGACAATCGTTAACATCGGGTTTTGACTTTACGCTACGCAAGGTGCGAATCCAGTATTCGTAGCTTTTGAGCGTAATAAAGTCTAGTTTGGTCTTGGACGAACGAGCCTTCGTGTCCAAATTTTTGAGGACATTCGCAAAATAATATTCTGCCATATATCAACTCCTTTTTCGCCTTGTTTGTCATTCCCGCGAAGGCGGGAATCTTTTATCTTATCATTCATAATTTACATACCCACTGCGACAAATACAGTCGCGAAAGGAGTTGTTTTTTAATTCTTTTTCGGAATGCAAAAAGGAACCTGTTCAAAGGCAAAGTCCCTAAAAAGCAACCGAAGATGTTTTGAAATAGCTTATTTCCTTTTCTTTTTCCATTCAATTTCTACATCGGATTTGGGGATTTCAATTTTATCAATGGGTTTGCCATCTTCTTTCATGAGTGCACCACAGCTTCGTGGGTTGCGGACTAGATAAATTACAAAGCGAATGGCATTGAATGGCTCCATATCGGCATGGCTTTCGAAGAGAGCGTCGTAGCTCTCGCCCTTATACACCGTATTGCTTGCAATCAGATCTTCGATTTCATCAGAATTATATTCGGGGTCTTCCAGCAAGCTGTAGATTCGCGAATTGGTCTTAAAAACCATTGGCTTTCCGTCAGTTTCGCTCAAAGTATAGTAGAGGTTCTTCCCATTTTCGTCTTTGAGTTTTATGTCTGCAATAAAAGTTCCCTCACATTCGCCAGCAGTGGAATTGATAACGGTGTAGTTTGCCATATAATTTCTCCTTGTTATGGTTGCCTATAAGCGTAAGTAATGTATATTATTCTTGTGACAAATAGTGACATTCTGAAAAAAAATTAAAGTGGAAAGCCTTCCCCTCGCTTCAGCCCCAGTGTCATTGCGAGCGTATCGAAGCAATCTATTAAAAGAGTGTCGCAGGGTCTTTCGCGCCCCCTTCGCCTAGTGGCTCTGCCTCTAAAATCCCACTATTTCAGACATATTCCGAATTGGAGTATTTTTGAAAAAATACGGTTGATTTCGGGGTAAAATGAGTATAAATTTAGAAGAAAAAGAGGTAAAAATGGTTACTTTCAAAAAATCAATCTTTAAGAATGAAACGGAAAGACTTTCTTTCATGCAAAATTTTCTGAAAGAATTAATCAGGTCTTCCTTATTGGATAAAGCTGTTCAACATACAAAGATGGCAAATGGAGAACATGGGTGCTATTTGTCTCATCATCACGGCAGATTGCCAAAACTTATGTCCATTGGCGTATACACATATGAGGATGGTGATTATGCATTTTTGCGTTTTTGGGAATTTGAAGATGATGAAGAATCAAATGAATTAATCAGTAAAAGAGAATTTTTCCTAGAAAAGAATGAAAACAAGGTAAAAGAACTTCTTGGAAATAAAATTGTCTATGAATCAAATAATCGGCGTAGAATTGGTAATTTTAGTATAGAAGAAGACGATTATTGGGATGGCTTTTGTGCACATGGTGAAATTCGAAAGTCTCAAAAACAACTACGAGATGATTTGCTAAAAATGGCAAAAGTGCTCGAATTGATGACGAATGCGGAAAGGAACCAATCTTTAGGTTCTATAAAAACACTAAAGCAACTAGAAGAGGAATTTGAAAGTGAGGTTGCAAATATTAATCTCAACAGACATTCGCCTCCTAATTTTGACAATTATAGAACGATGCAAAAACGGCCTGTACCAAAACCTAAAACTGTCACGTATTATAATAGAGATCCGCAAGTTGTTGCTGACGCATTATGGTTGGCAAAAGGCGTTTGTCAAGGTTGTGGAGCAGATAAAAATAGCCTGTTTAGAAGGGCGTCAGATGGAGAAGTATATTTAGAAGTACATCATATTCAACCATTGAGCGAAGGGGGTTCAGACACCTTAAATAACGCATGCGCTCTATGCCCAACTTGTCACCGATTGATGCATTATGGAAAGGAATCCGAAATAAACAGGATAAAGAAAAAAATATTTACAAGTCGTGAAAAACAGTTGCAGAAATTGTTTGAGGAGCAACAATGCGATTAGCAATACAAAAATATTCAACATCTTGCGGCATCGCTTGCGTTGCAATGTTAGCAGGAAAAAAACATGATACTGTATTGAAAGAAGCTAAAACTACTTTTACAGAAAAACGCTTCGGAAAAACGAGCTCATACACAAAGCGTGACGAAATTAAAGTTCTTCTTGAAAAATTTGGCGTATCTTGGAAAAATGATTTTAAGTCCGTTATGCAAGATGACCAAAACCAAAAAAAATTTTGGAATAGCCTGAAGGGAATAAATCTTGTTGCTGTTAAATTTCGCATCAAGGACGAAACTGAATACTGGCATTGGATTGTTACAATTCAATCAAAAAATGGATTGGAAATATATGATCCTAACCCGAAAAAGGGTGTTTCTCGCGTTGATTTAACAAAAAGCGGTCTCCCAGACCAACGCAGTTATAAAAACGCGAAATGGTATCTCAAAATTGTTTAAAATTCAAACTAGCTACATGTCCGCAACCTCACCCATTTCTAAACCACTCGGGTTCCTGCTCGATATTTTCGACAATCTTTTTGAGGCGGCGTTTGCCGAGTCGTTGGTCGAGTAGGACCAACAGGCGAAAGGATGATGGAAAACTCGGCATAGATTGCCACGTCGCCCTAGGCTTCTCGCAATGACGTATGCCGGGGCTGTAGCGAGGGGAAGGCTTTCCCCTCTTTTACATCCTGATTCCGCTAGCCTTACAAAAACATTGTAAAAAAGATTGGAACCAACAGGGCATCTTCTTTTCTTATGTCTTTGGAATAGACCAAGTATTAAATTTTCATTTCGATAACGCCGAATTTCTCACAAAAAATAAACATTTGCTGAGAATTCTCACATTTTTTAGCATCTATTGCCAAAATCGGCAAAATTATGTATTTTAGTAAATGTAGGCAAAAATTAGAATTTTACCTACATTCACTAAAATGGCGATATTGTATAAACATTGTGTTGAAGAGTTCGGTTCGAATTATCAGGTCCTGAAGGAAATATCTTTAGGGCGGCTTTACCTGTTGGAAAAAGGCGTTTATTCCACAAAGAAACACGAATCCGACATTGCAATTGTTGCTGCCAAATACCCGAAGGCCGTTTTTTCCATGGAATCTGCGTTTTACCATTATGGACTAACAGACTCAATTCCGGATAAATGCAGCTTGGTTACAGAGAGGCATTCAAGAAAAATCTCAGACGACCGAGTTATGCAACGGTTTGAAAATAAAGAAATCTTGTATCTTGGAGCCATACAGGTAGAATTCGAAGGCACAAATATCACCATGTACAATCGTGAAAGAATGCTGTTGGAACTCCTGCGCAACAAGAACACGTTGCCGTTTGATTATTACAAGGAGGTTCTTGGGAATTACCGAAAAATTCTCCATGAACTTGATACGCAGTTGATTCAGGATTATGTGCCGCAGATGCCGAAATCTAAAATGATCTTTCGGGCTTTGCAATTGGAGGTGTTTTGATGTTAGACCTAAACGAGATGATTCAGAAAGAAGTTCAAAACGGGCTTTCGGACTTGAACGCAAAAGCAAAAGTGTGTCAGGACATTGTATTAAAATCCATCGCGTTAGGCAATTTGAATAGGAATATCACGGTCAAGGGTGGCGTGGTAATGCGGAGTAAGTCTGGAAACATCCGCAGAGCAACACAAGATTTAGATCTTGACTTTATTCGTTATTCTCTTTCCAATGAATCAATAGATGCGTTTATTCAAAAGATGAATTGTCTCGAGAGTCTCCAAATTCAAAGAATTGGTGATATTGAAGAATTAAAACAGCAGGAATACAAGGGCAAACGAGTCCATATTGAAATCTTAGATGAAACAGGATTCAAGATTGATAGTAAAATTGATTTGGGAGTCCATAGTAAGCTCGATGTTGCGCAGGAAGAATATTGCTTTGATATCGCCTTTGATGACGAGGGCGCGAACCTGCTAATAAATTCTAACGAACAGATGCTTGTTGAGAAGTTGCGTTCGCTTCTGAAATTGGGCCCGATTTCAACGCGATACAAAGATGTCTTTGATATGTTCTATTTGAGCCATCATGTTGATTTGTCGAAATTGAAATTGTGTATGGTTGCCTACATTTTCAGCGACAACGAGATGCACGAAAAAAGCGAATCCGATATAGTCAATCGGATTCAACGGATTGTTTCTCACGAAACGTATTTGAAAAGCTTGTCTAACTCCAATAAAAACTGGCTGGATGAACCTGTTGCCGATGTCGTTGCTGGACTAGTCGATTTCTTGAAATCGTTATAATGTGCTGCCGGATTATCGCGGCAGTATTTGTCGCAGTTGGAATATAGATTTGCTATAGATCCAAGGAGGCGACGATGGCTGACTCGTCCAAAAAGAAGGTTTTCATTTCCGGCTCGAAGTCCATTTCAAAATTGACGGAGAAAATGCTTGCGGTCCTGGACAAAATCGTGCAGGATGGCGATATGATCTTTGTCGGGGATTGCTATGGCGTGGATTTGGCCGTGCAGAAGTACTTGCAGGAGAAGGGGTATACCGACGTAATCGTTTATTGTAGCGGCGAACAGCCACGGAATCTTGTTGTTGGGACGGTTCATTCCTGTGCGAAAGATGCCGCGGGGCTCAAGGGGCGGGCATTCCAATATGTGAAAGATGAGGCGATGTGCAAAGATTGTGACGAGGCTTATGGTTTCTGGGACGGAAAAAGTCCTGGAACCTCGGAAAATGCGAAACGGGTGCAGTTGCTGGGGAAACCGTTTCGCTATGTCTATTTTGAACATTGATTCTTGCCCACATTTACTAAAAATGCCCTTATTGCGTCAGTATTTGTCGCAGTAATTGTATATATTTAGAGAAATACGATATTGCGGAAAAACTTTTAGGGCTGAATAAATGACAGAGGAAGAATTTCGAAAATACAGAGAAATCAAGGCTTTGGTGGAACGCTCATATCTTGATGCGACGGAGTGTAAGGATGTGTGGCGTTCCGTTCGGCGATTGCTCCTGTACTACAACGAACACGAGTTTCGGCCGGAGCAGATGGAAGTCTTTTCCCAGATGATTTCTTTGGGAAAGCCACTTTGCCATTTGGATGTTTGCGTGAAGGCGAATGACGAGGTTTCTTTTTTTGATTTGTTGGATGAACCCTATGTGGGATTCCCGTTCACGTACAGTTTGCTTCGATACGATGGTGTGAAAAAGGTTTATCGATTTTTTTATGTTAATCCCGATATTTTGGGCGGTGAGGATTTTTCTTTCAGGAGCAAGTTTGTCCAATGGAATACGTGCATCCTCTTGACGGCAGGCGGTGAAAATATTACTCGCGTGGGAGCTTCCCTTTGTATCGAAAATCCAGATATTCCCGATACGGCGAGGTTCCTCGTGTGTGCCGAGGTAATCGGGAATAGCGTCAAGTACGGCGGAGTTTTTGAAATACAGAACAGTTCTGCGGAAGCGTTCTCTGCCGTAGAAATCGGGAACGACGAACGCGATATGCAGGGGCTTTTTTGCAAGCGGGTGAAGGTCGCATTCCCGGATCTGGAAAAGATGCGTGAACTTGCTGCGAAAAATGCGGTGAGGCCCTGGCAAGAAATTATTCGGAAGAGTTTCTTTTAGGTGGAGGCGTTATGGCGAATGTGACTCGTGGCGAACGGACCGTACAGCTATTTGCGAAGGTCATTTCGAATCCGGAAAAGAAGTTTACCATCAGTGAGCTGATGGCGGCACTAGAGATTCCCGAGAATGAACGGCGCAATGTGCAACGCGATATGCTCTTCTTGAGCGAGATGGATGGTGGCCGCTATATCAAGGTGAGCGGAGAAAAACGCTCGTATGTCTATTCGTCGGCGCTCAAGCATGCTGATCGTCTGTTGTTCCCGAATTTTGAAAATACGATGCTGCATTTTGTATTCTTGCAGCGTATCGCGAATATTTATCCAGCGACAAGTGATACCATCAATTCACTGCTGATGAAAATAAAGGATTCTCTCCCAGCGAGTGAACTTGAATCGTTGAAGCGTCTTTCGGATGATTTGGATAAGCGGATTCTTTTTATGGGAACGCCGCCAGATTACGAGGAAGATGCAAGTGAAAAACTGAGGATTGTCTTGCAAGCGATTCATGAATGTCGCAAAATCAAGGTGACGTATGTTACCGAGACTTCTAGGGCTTTATCTATTCGCATCCCGTTGATGGTGATTGTTTATCATGGCGAACTCTATGTAGGTTGCCAGTCGGAAACATATCCTGGCGACACTTATGTGCTCAAGTTTCGCCGTATGCGAAAGGTGGAACTTACAAAAGAGACGTTCAAGGATGACCCTAAAATTGTAGACAAACTACGCAAACGAGTGAACTTGGGGTCGGCTATTTTAGGGCGGCAGGAGCCAAGGGCCGAAGAAGTTGAAATAGAGTTTCCGAGCTATGCGAGAATTTTTCTCGAGGAAAATCCGTTTCACCGTTCGATGGAAATTCATGACTACGGGGAAGGGGGAGTACTTGTGACGATGAAGGTCGAGGTGAACGATATGCTGTTCCGTTGGGCGCTCGGGTATGCGGATATCGCCAAGGTGCGGAAACCCGCATCGCTTCGGCAGAGATTGCATAATTTTGGCGTGTACTTGATGGATACGTACCGGTGGTAATGCCCTAATTTTGCTATAATACCTTGCATGAGTTTAATACGCAAAATAGTCGTTGCTGGCGGGACGCACGGGAACGAGCGGACGGGTGTTCGCTTGGTCGAAAAGTGGATGGCGTGCCCCGAATGCTACGGCACGTGCTGCCCCAGCGCCGAAGTTTCGCTGGTGCTTACGAACCCGGAGGCCATGCGGCTCAACCGGCGTTACCGCGACTTTGATTTGAACCGTTCCTTTTCGCAGGTTTGTCTTGATGCGTCCTCTGAACCGCAACAGTACGAGTTCAGGCGTGCGCGCGAACTGAACCGCATTTACGGCCCGAAGGGCGCAAACACGAAGACCGACCTGTTGCTCGACGTGCACAATACGGGTTCGAATATGGGGCTGTGCCTGATTCTTTCGGCGCGAGACCCGTTCACGATGAAGGCATCTGCCGTGTTGACGCAGGAATTCGATGACGCCTGGATTTACTACCAGCCGGAAGAACGCAGTGCGTCGCCATACTTTGGTACCGTCGCGAAGGCGGACGTGTGCATTGAAATTGGCCCGCAGCAGCACGGTACGCTGGATGCCCGCCTGTTCGAACAGGCGGAAAAATTGGTGAAGCGCTACCTGGAACTTGCGGACGAATGGAACCGCGGGGAACTGCAGAAGCGTGCTCCCATCCAGGTGGATGTCTATACGCAGTTGCGTGACCTCGGTTACCCGAAGGCTTGGGCGGGCGCCCCCATCGAGGCGATGATCCACCCGGATTTGCTTGGGGCGGACTATCGCGAACTTAAGAAGGGCGACAAACTGTTCCGCACCTTCGACGGCAAGGACATTCTGTACGAAGGCGAGGCCGACGGGCGCGAGAGCGTGTGGCCCATCTTCATCAATGAACCCGCGTACTACGAGAAGGACATCGCGATGAGCCTGACCGTAAAGACTGTGGAGGAATGGTAGTATGAGCGATTTTGATATGAGCGGCGTGCCGGGCGAGGAGCTTTCCTCCATTCCCGGCGAAGAGCGACTTGGAAACTTGATGCAGCTGATCGAGGCCCAGAGGGGCGAAGGCTGGGTGTCGCGTCTTTCGGATATTCTCGATTCGTTCGAGGACTTCTTGACGATGCGCCCTGAACCGCCGCAGTCCTGGCTGGACAACTATGCGTCGAGCGGCAAGCAGTTCGACTACTACCAGATTGTGCTCCCGAAGGATTTCGAGGACCCCTACGAGGACGACCTCGGAAACATCCGCCGTCTGCGTGGCGAGTTCGAACGCGTTCCGAGCACGATGGCCTTGGAACACGAACTCATCAGCCGCAATTACTTTGTCTATGAAAACGGCCATGCGGAGGCGATTCCCGCCCCCCGTCCGATGCTCATGCTCGAAAGCCAGGACCGCGATGACGACCAGGAAGAAGAGGAAGGGGACATCACGTGGGACTGTTGTATTTCCATCTTTGCGGACGGAAGTTACGTCGCCTATAACCTCGAAAACGACGATGAGGAGGTTTTGGGCGAGGATTTTAAGGCTGTTTTCCAGAAATACATCAAAACATTGTCCAAAATGCAACTGGTGATTCCCGTCGAAGGGCGAGATTATGGTATATTAAGGAGTGATGCGTAAGGTTCTGGAAATATGTCTTGCGGTTGCCCTGCTATGCAGCGGGGCTTTTGCCGCATTTATCCAGAGCCCGATTCCGCCGAGTTCCAAGCAGAATTATTTCCGCGATACTGACGGTGACGGCCGGATGGACCGGATTGTCGTCAGGTTCCTCGGCGCCATTACCCAGGACTATATCGACCAGAAAATTGACAGCCTCACTTACACATGGGTGGATTCGACAGGGCTTGTCTCCCGCTTTACGGCACTCCCCGCGGACATGCGGTTGGATACGACTAACACGAGGCAGATGCTTGTCGGCGTAAACCAGAAAAAGTTCGAACGCCTGACGACGACCTCGTCTGCGTTCATGCCGGTGGGCAGCTACGGCAAGGTGAACCTCTACCTCACGGACAGTACGGTGTTCCACGTGGTGATGCGTGACGGGATGTCTCCTGCGATTCGCGACGCGCACCTGAAAAGCTACCGTGGGACCAGGACCGATACGCTCCAGGTGAACTTCACGGAATGGGCGGAGGCGGTGGAAGGCTGCGACGCCATGCTGGAATTCAAGAAGACGGGCGATTCGACGGTCCGTTATTTGCCTGCATCGGCGGTGGAATGGAGCCCGCTGGCATCCAAGGCTCTCTTTATGTTTGACAGGGAGCTGACCCTCAACGTGCGTCTTTCTCCCGGCGACTCGCTCCGCCTGACGAGCGGTTGCATCAAGGATACCGCGAGCAATGCTGTTCTGCAGAACGGCAAGTTTGTGGAGGTGGACGGTTTCTATCCGTTCCTGCTGAATGTGACGGAGCTTGTCGAGGACGACGAGACTTCTGCCACGGATGACCAGCCGATTTTCGAGCTCGACTTCTTGTCGGAAGAGGAAGAGCAGAATGAAGGGTTCCACAAGTGGCGGATGACGATGGAAATTCTCGGGCAGAGCTTCGAGGATGCCATTCGCGATGCCGAAAGGATGGAGGCGAATGACCCCATCGAACTTTCGAAGCTGAAGATTACTTACAGTGTGCGGATCTATACGAACCTGGGCGCTTACGTCGTGGGTACGTCCTACGAAATAAAGGGAAGCGATTCGAGGTTCGAACACAAGCCTACGTTCCTCTCGTTGCGGTGGAACCTGATGGACATGCATCATCGCCGTGTCTCGACGGGCGCCTATATCGCGAATATCTTTGCTGCTGTCGAATACGGGGGCAAGGTCATTTACCGAAGCGACATGCAACCGGAAAATCTGTCGCGGGTGTTCGGCGTCAAGCGTCGCTAGTTTGCATGGAACCGCTGGAACTCTCCATCTACAAGCGCTACCGGAGCTTGATGGACCCGACCTGGAAGTCGGGGCTGGATGTTACACCGCGCCATGTGCGTCTCGAAGAGATAGTTGACGACTATGACGCGTTCTGTTTCGATGGCTACGGGACACTGTACAACCGTGGGGATTTTGTCTATCCCGGTGCGCGGGAATGGTTCGGCCTGTTGCGCTCTCGCGGTAAGCATGTTCGCTTGGTGACGAATGCGGCCTCGAATACGGAAGCGGCCCTTGCTGCTGATGCTGCGGCCCGCGGGTTTGACTTTATGGCTGAGGAGACGGTCTCGTCGGGGAGCCTTGCCGCGGAGTTCTTCGCGGATGCTGCGGCACGGGGCTGCCCGGTGAAAGAAGTCTTTTATATCGGACGTCCGACGGGGGTGAACCTGTTGCATTCCTTTGGAGTCGAGGCTTCGGAAAATCCGAGGCTACCCGTGGTTGCGGTTTCTTCGGCGACGGCGGACGATGAAATGTATGCGCGGACTGTTAGCTTGTTGCGAAAACCGGATGCGACTTTGCTCGTGCTCAATTCCGATGCGTGGGCGCCAAGGATTGACGGGACGCGCGCACCTGTTTCGGGTGAGCTTGCCGAACGCTTGCGCCTGGATTCGGGATGCAAGGATGTGCTCTATTTCGGGAAGCCCTTCTCCAGTATTTTTGATAAACTAAAGGCGAGCTTGCCTGTGGATGCCCGCATATTGATGATTGGCGATACGCTCGGGACGGACGTGATGGGCGCTCGCTATGCGGGCATAGGCTCCGCGCTTGTCATCGGACGCAACGAGCCGGCCGCAGAACTTGCGGAAGACGAGCTTGCGCTCGGGGTGGTTCCCGATTATTACTTGGATGTCTGAGTGGTCGCTGCAGGGGCGGCGTTCTGTGCGCTGTCTGCCGGCTGTTCACTCGCTTGCGCGGGATCTGCATTTTCGCCGGGCTTGCCTGCGACAATCACGTAGAGCGTGTCGTGGACGACGACGGTGTCGCGCACGAAGACGGTGTCGGGTGAGCATGCTGCCGCAGGAGTTGTCGCGGAATCTGCTTTTGCAACGCTGCTTGCCGGGGATTCGCTCGCGGAACTTGCAGGTGCTGTTGCGCTACTTGCGGGTTTGGCGACCAGCGGCTGGTTCTTTTTGGCCTTTTCCTCTTCGCGGATTCTTTCGACCAGCTTGTCACGCTTGGTGCGCAAGTCTTCGATTTCCTTCTTGAGGCGGGTTTTGTTGCCCGGGCGGCGTTCGCGCGAATAGCGGCCTTCGACCCTGTCGATCTTGGAATCGAGCTCGCGGAGTTCGTCATAGAGCGGGCCTTCGCCTTCGAGCGTGGGGGCGGGCTTGAACCAGTCAACGAACCTCTGCCACAGGGATTTTTCCTCCTCGGCGTGCAAGGCTGTTGTCGCGCAGAGCGTGAGCGCGATGAACAAAGTCCCGGGAATGAATTTGCGGAAATGCATGCGACAATGATAGAAAAAAAGAACCCTCTTCGAGGGTCCTTCTAGAGCGGGAAAAGGGTCTCGAACCCTCGACATCGACCTTGGGAAGGTCGCGCTCTACCAACTGAGCTACTCCCGCGAGTGTTCCAAATTTAACAAAAAATGCCGTTTTGTAAAGGCATAGCCCCTTTTTACCCCCATTTTGGGCCTTGTTGTGTTTACGTAAACGCTTTTGGCGGGCCGGACCCGCATTTCGGGGCGTTCCCGTGCATATTAATATATCTTCTAGTCTGGTGAATAAGGCATAAGGAGCCTCTATGTTTGGAAAAATCTTGATGGGTGCTGCGACGGTCGCGGCTTTTGCGGGCCTCGCTCAGGCTGAGGGCTACAACTGGGGCAATGTCCGCTTCGATGGCGGCGGATTCGTGTCGGCGGTGATTTTCCACCCCAAGGCCGAAAATTTGCTTTACGCCCGCACCGACGTGGGCGGCATCTACCGTTTCGATTTCGAAAACAAGGTCTGGATTCCGCTGATGGACTGGATCTCGGAGAACGACAAGGGACTCTACGGTACCGAGGCGTTCGC
>JAEEGH010008270.1_pt1 | contig 24668 bp, 7 predicted proteins | sample 9134181 | NCBI WGS metagenome assembly JAEEGH01 (sample SAMN16246544, study PRJNA631951) | gut metagenome | biome: gut microbiome; feature: rumen; material: DP-attached | host: Bos | place: Iran: Karaj | collected 2018-10
TAGCCCAAGTTGAAGACCAGACGGTCGTGGTTCAGGCAATCCTTCAGGTTGCTCTTGCAGGTGACGTAGGTCAACGAGCCGTAGGACGAGTTCTTGGAATCCTCGGGACCGGTCTCGACGGTATAGCATTTGGCCGATGAGACGCTCAGCTTGGACTCGTTTGCGACAGCCTCGGCCGGCTGGAAGACGTAACCCTCCTTCTGGCAGGCGTTGCGGATTTCCGAATAGTCGGCCAGATCCCAGACGACGGTCGATTGCTTGGGCATATAGACCGGCAGCCAGCCCGTCAGTTCGTGTACATAGCCGTTCTTGGCCATCACGTTGCTCGACGCGTCGTCGATGGACTGGCCCTCGATGTCATCCACATTCAGGGAATAGGTGTAGATGGTGTCCAATGCCGTTTCCCCGCCCTCGCCGGCCGGCTGGCTGACGTAGGCGGCCGACTGGCTGATCATCATGATCTGATCATTGGCCATAGGCTGCCAGATGCGCACTGTGTCCGTGCCGATCATCTCCTGCAGCTCGCCCAGGCTGTAGCTGGCGTCGAACAGGTGGTACTCGACATAGCGCTTCAGCAGTTCATCGGTCGTGGCCGATGGGTCATCGTCGTGCGCGGCGAGTGCGTTCTTGAGGTCGGCCAATGAACCGATTCCCGCACGGCCGAATGCCTCGTCGCTCACGTTGAGCAGGGTGTAGTAGTAGTTCGTGATGCGCTGTGCGCCGAGCACGTAGGTCGTATCGGCCACCGTCGAAAGCACCTTGTCGTAGCCCGTTGCCCGAAGTGCCTCGACCATGATGTGCGATGCGCCATTGGCCACCACACGGTCAAAAACGGTCTCGACGAGCGGGGCGAGCGCACCATCGGCCTTATAGATGAAGCCGTTCGAACACTTGATATATTCGCGCGAGACGCCTACGGTATCGGCCGATGACTTGCTCCACAGGTCAAAGCCATCAATCGAATCGACGCTCAGGTAGATGTTCTCGCCGGCCTCGTTGACAAGCTTGCCCTCGCGGTTGTAAACCACGACATCGGCCGAAAAGAGCTCGGTCAGCTTCAGCGAATCGACGTCGGTCGTCATCGTCTTGACGAGCGCGGCAGCATAGGTTACACCCAGCTCCTCGACACGGCTCACGCCGCGCTTCTGGTAGAACCGCTGCATGGCCTCGTTGGTCGGGGCAAAGAGGGTGAAGGTATGGGCCGATGCCGAGCCGTTGCGCGCGTTGAGCACGCTGTAGGTCTCGGAATAATTCAGGACGTTGACCCACTCGGAAAACTCTTCATAATCCTCCAGGGTGCTGGCGATGGGCTTGTCCTCGGTCTGGACGTAGGCGCCCTTCGACTCGTCCTTCAACTTCATGAGATCCTCATCACACGAGGCAAGCGTCATGATGGCCAATGGCATGGCTGCCGCGACCAGAGTCTTGCCGAAATTGTCAAATAATACTCTCATAATCAATTATTTTTTGTAATAAGGATTTTGTTTCAGCTTGTTGTTGCATTCGATGTCTCCTTCGGGCAGCGGCAGGTACCATGCCCACGAGTTCTGGAGCACGGACTTCAGCTGGGCGTCCGAGGTTGTCTCATTGGCCTCAACAATCATATCGATGACCAACTTCTTGTATTCGAACTCATTGCGGCCCATGCCCTGCGTCTTGTACGCCTCGTAGGTGCCGTCCCCGCTATCTTCGACCGTTCCCTCGGGGGCGAACTTGCTGTCGTAGCGTGCCATGCGGAGCAGGTCGTACCAGCGCTTGCCCTCGCCGATGAACTCCATGTCACGCTGGGCAATCACCTCGCTGAGCAGGGTGAGCTGGTCGAGCGAAGCTATTTCATCGCTGGCTGTGGCCGACGTGAGGTCGATGTAGTCCGGCAAGGCAGCGCGGCGGCGTATCTGGTTGACCAATGCGATGGCGGCGGGCCACGACGACTCGCCCTTCATGACAAGGGCCTCGGCCTTCATCAGAATGACATCGGCCACACGATAGAGAATGAAGTCGGCGTCGTTGTTCGTGCTGGTGCGTACGGTATTGGCATCAGCCACCTCCGTACCGCGATATTTCCACAAGAACGGCGTGCTCATCGACACTGTCATACCTGATGACATAAACGAATTGGCACAGCAGGTTGCGAGATACATGCGGCCGATGCGGCCGTCCAGAGCCATACCTGAATTATTGGAGATGACCTTGGCCGTTTCCAACAAGACCTTCTCATACAGTTTTTTCGTGAAGTTGAACGCGCCGGTCTTCGATCCGACGAGAGTGGTGCCTGACGGAGGGAACAGCGAGGCGAAATTGTTGTTTCTGTCCTCGACGGCATGGCTCCAGTAGAGCTCGAAGATGGACTCGTTGCTCAAACCCGGACAGAAGATGTCGAACCAATGGTCGGTCTCGGCGATGAAGGCAGGACGCAGCGCATCGGTAGCTTCCAGAATCATGTTGGCATAGAGGATACACTCGTCGTACTCGTGGTTCCAGAGGCAGATATCGGCCATCAAGGCATAGAGTGCCCACTTCGTGGCGCGGCATTTGGTCTGCCAATCCTCCTCATAGGTTCCCTTGGCGGCACCCGTGGCAAGAGCGGCCTCACAATCGGCCTTGATCTGGGCGATGATGGCGCTCTCCGATGCCTTGGGGACCTGCATCTCGGCGTCGTCGTTCACATAGGCCTGAGTGATGAGGGGCACCTCCTTCCAGTTCTTGACCAGGATGCTGTAGGCCCAGGCACGCTGGAAATAGGCCTCACACAGGTGGCTCTTGAGCATGGCCTCGTAGTAGGTATCATCCTTCTCTGCCACCCCGGGAGCATAGCGAAGAATGGAATTGGCCATAGAAATCACCTGATAGAGCGTGCCGTATTTGGCCAATTCATTGTTCTGCTGCATGTCGAAGTCCTGCATCTTGCTGGCATCGAACTCCGTGCCGAAGTTGTAGAAGTTGCCGCTACGCAACTCGCCCCACGAGAGCAGCGTGGGCACGGCCTGGCGCATATAGTAGTAGCCCGAGGCTGCCACGGCCTCGACATCCTCCTTGGACTGCCAGTAGTCGGCCGTAACCTGCTCGTTCTTTGGTTTGAGGTCCAACCAATCGTTGCAGCTCGTCAGCGAAAGCGTGAATGCAACCGCACACAAGGCAACTGAATATAAATTTTGTAGTTTCATCTTTAGAAAACTCATTAATCATTAGAAATTCAGGTTCACACCGCAGGCAAAACGCTTGCTGACTGGCGTCGTGTTGCCATCCTGGACCAACTTGGTCGGCTTGGACGGAAGGCTGACCTCAGGGTTCTGGCCCTTGTAACCGGTGAAGGTGAACAGGTCGTAGCCCGTCACGAAAATTGAACAGGTGTTGATGCGGACGCGCTCCAGCCACCGCTTGGGCATCGACCACGAGAGAGACAGGGTCTTGATGCGGCAATAGGAGGCATCCTCGACGAAGCGGTCGGAACCGAGATAGTTGTAGCCCATGCCATAGAGAGCACGCGGGATGTCGGTGTCGTCACCCTCCTTGCGCCAGCGGTGCAGGACGGCCGTACTCTGGTTGCCGGTGCCATACATCGACTCAAGATTCATACGGGCCGAGTTGATGACCTTTTGGCCAATGCGGAAATTGCAGTTGGCCGAGAAAGTGATTTGACCGAATTCAGTCTTCGTGTTGCCGAAGCGGACGCTGATGTTACCGCCGCCGGTGAGGGTCGGGTTCGAGTTGCCCAGATAGACAATATCCTGCGAGTCAATGACACCGTCGTGGTTCACGTCCTCATATTTGGCATCGCCGGGATAGACGGCTGTCGTGCTGTTCTTCATCGTCACGATGTTGCCGCGGAAGTCCCGGAGGACATTGCCCTTGGCATCGTAGGCGTAGGTATCCTCGACGTTCTGATAGACGCCCAGATACTTATAGCCGTAGAACGAGCCGATGGGGTCACCCTCGACGATGCGCACGGCGTACTTGCCGTTTTCGAATGTGTAGTTTTCCTGAGTCCAGTTTTCGGGCAGCTTCTCCACCTTGTTGAGGTTGCGGGCTGCATTAACGCTGAACTTGACGGTCCACAGGCGGCTCTTGAATGCCTCGATGTCAAATCGGATTTCGTAGCCCTTGTTGGACATCTCGCCCGAATTGTACCACTTCAGGGTAGAGAAGCCGGTGGTCGATGGAATGGGGACATCCTTCATAAGACAGTCGGTCGTATAGCTGTCATAATAGTCGAAGTTCACGCCGTAGCGATCCATGAACAGGAGGTCGAAACCGAGGTCCCATTCACGCTTGGTCTCCCACTTCAACTTGTCGAGCTGCATGCGTGACGGAGCGACGGCGCTCATCGTGCCGTAGGTGCCTATGGTCGAATAGGCACCCAGATAGTAGGTACCGTCCGGCGCATTGCCCGACCAGCCCAACGAACCGCGCAGCTTGGCCGTCGTAAGCCAGTCGTATTCCTCCATGTAGTGCTCACGATCCAAGTTCCACGAAACACCGAACGACGGGAACGTGCCGAAACGGCGGTTGCGGCCCATGGAAGAGTTGCCCTCCTGCGTCACGGTGGCCGAGGCCACATAGCGGCTGTCGTAGGTGTAGTTCACACTCTCGGTGAAGCGGACGGAACGGCTCTGCTTCTCACCACTGCCCACACCTGCAACAACAGAACCGACCACAACGTCACTCAAGTTTTGAGAGGCATTGCCGCGAGTGGCATTGGCCGATGAAGAGGATTGATTGCCAATGACATGCGCGATGGCCGTGGCCACGATATTGTGCTTTTCGGCGATGGTGGCGATATACATCAACTTGTTGTAGAGCTGCAATGAGATGGCATCGCTGGTCGATTCCTGCGAGTAGTTGGCATAGGGATGCTCCCAATTTACGCCAGTGGATGACTGTGGCAAAAACATCTTTGTGGTCGAGGTCTTCATGTTCATGTTCACGTAACCACGATAGGTCAGACGCTGCCATTCGGTAGGCATCGGGACCTTGTACTCCCAGTCGATGGTAATCTTCTGGTTGCGCTCCTGGGTGTTCTTGAAACCGTCATTGGCCATAGCCACCGGATTCCAGTTGCCCTGGCCCTTGTTGTCCTTGATGCCAGTGAACTGACCCTGGAAGTTTGAAGTCGGCGTAAAGTAGGAATTGGAACGCGTGCCGTCGTCGTTCATCAGATATGGACTCTGGTTCGGCATCATAGACTGGGCCTGCGCACGGATGTTCTCGACAGCGTTGCCCTCCTTCTTGTAGTCGGTGTAGCTCACGTCGGTAAAGACTCGGAAACGGTCGGAGAACTTGTAGGTAATCTTCGCGCTGGTGGTGATACGCTTGGCTTCGGTGCCGATGGTGGTGCCCACGTCGTCGAGGAAACCGAACGACATGCGGTAGGTGGCCTTGTCGCCGCCGCCGCTCATGCTGAGCGAGTTGTCCCACTGCCAGGCGTTCTGGCGCACCTCGCTGAGCCAGTCGGTATCGACGTTATACTCGTTGTAATAGCGGTAAGAGGGGTCGCGCAGGAGCTCCTTGGTGTTGAAGAGCAGGGCCAATTCGCTGGTCGCGTTGCTCAGACCCTTGGCATTGGCCGCATTCCAGATGGCATCTTCGATCATGGAGATGTACTGCTTGCCATTCAACAGCGGGATGGTGGCGGGCTCCTCCTTGTAGGCGAATTTCGACTGGAAGGTGAAGTTGGTCTTGCCGGTCTTGCCCTGCTTCGTGTTGATGAGCAGGACACCGTTGGCACCGGCCGTACCGTAGATGGAGGTGGCGGCGGCATCCTTCAGGACCTCGATGGACTCGATGTCGGCCGGAGAGATGTTCAACAGGGCGCCGAAGTCATCCTCATTGGCATCGGAGAACGAGAAGTCGTCGCCGAACGAGACGGTTGTCTGGATGCCATCGACCACAACGAGCGGTTCGGCCGATGAGGAGAGCGTGGAGACGCCACGGATGCGGATGCTCGACTTGGCACCCGGGTCACCGCCCAGGACGATATCGACACCGGCCATCTGGCCCTGCAAGGCCTCTTCGATGGAGGCGACAGGGGCCACTTCGGTCAGCTCGGCCATCTGGACCTTCTGGGTAGAGGAGGTCTGGTTCAGTTCGGTGATGCCCAGTTCGTTGCGTGTAATCTGCTTCTGGACAATCTCGACATCGGACAACATCTTGGAATCATCGACCAATGTGACGTCGAGCTTGGTCTGGCCGGTGTAGTCGAAGACCTGCGACTTGAGGCCGATGAAGGAGAACTGGATGCGGAGGTTCTTGCCCTCGGGCACATTCAGCACGTAGTTACCGTCCAGGTCGGTCGTGGTGCCGGTCAAGGTACGGTTCTGCTGGTTGATGACCACGACATTGGCGCCAAAGATAGGCTCGTTGATGCCTTCTTCGATGACGACACCAATCAAGGTCCTGCTCTGGGCTGCGCCGAGGGTGGCGGCCATCGCAATCAACAGCGATAAGATATATCTTTGAATTTTCATTGTTTAATATTTATTTAGGCTTTGGGGCCAATGGTCGCTTTCGACCGTCAGGTTTTGAGTTTGCCGCATCTGCCATTGGCCGCAACAAAACTCATGACCTTATGACCTTACAACCTTATTATGACCTCATTTCAAGACGGTATCAATCAACTGGAATGCGCCGTCGCTGAAGGCAAACGGCAGATAGTCATAGGTGCCGACGAGCGGGACGACCGTGCCCTCGGGGACCTTCTTGCCAGCTGCGAAATTGGCCGAAAGGGACTCACCGTTGTCCGTAATGACGAGATTGTAGTCGCCGTCGGTATGGTATTCGCCCTGGAAGGACGAACCGACGTAGGGATAGGAGGTGAAGACGTTCGACGTGGACATGACGAAATAGCTTAGGAGGTAGTTGGCCAGGTCGGTCTTGGTGGCCGTGCCGGTAATGGCATAGGTGGTCTCGTCAATCTTGAGCGACTTGCAGCCCGGCAGGGTATTGAGCGCGTTCTTGATGGCGTCATTGGTCGGAACGAGGACGAAGAATCGTGGTGAGTTTCTGTCCAATGTCAGCATTCCGGTGAAATAGCTGCCGCCCGAAGAGCTGCTGGTGGCAAGTCCGGCCTTCTGCAACAGCTGGACGAAGCAGGCGTAGGGATAGGCGCGGTCAACGTTCTGGGAAAGTTCATTCTCAAGGCTCTTGTCCGATGCCGGCATATAGACGCTGGGATACTCGTAGGCGTAGGCCTTGCCGTTGCTCCACGAGGCGCCATCGGCCGAAGCCTTGATTTCATGGAAGGGATACCAGATCTCTTCGGTGAAGGTCGGGTTCAGCTGCTGGTTGAACAGGGCATTGGTCGTAATCTTTCCATCGCGGATGTACCAGTAGTTGAACGACTCGTTGGTCTCGACGACCTGGATGCCGGTGGTCTTGAGCTCGTCGGCGGCGGTCGTGGTATTCATATTGGCCATAGCCAGACACGCGTCAGATGACAACGAGGTGTAGCCGCCATCCAAATCGCTCCACTGCTGGAGCTCGTAGCTCTCGACGCCGGCATTGACGCTGCGGTACAGGCGCATGGCGGGTTCGGAATGGGTGAACTGCGCCGTGTCGGGAATCAGGGCGACGAACTTGGACTCCTGAGATGAGAGCGAGAGAAGGACATCGGCCCCATTCAAGGCATAGAGGTAGGGCAGGTATTTCACGTCCTTGAAGACGGGACCGGCCACGCTGTTGAAGACGCCGGGCACCTCCATTGTGGACGAACCGTAGATCACGCCGTTGTTGCAGACGACATTGACGTCGTAGCTGGCGGGATCGGCCGAAAGCACGTTGCCGAATCGCGACTGGGCCTTGCCCTGACGGATATAGTCGGGATAGCACATATAGTCCATCAAACCCTGGTCGCTATAGCGGATATCGGTGATGCACTCGCGCAAGAGGGTGTTCTGGATGAGCGGATTGAGGGTCTCGATGGATGAATAGCCGCAACCTGCCTCCCAATATTGATTGAACATGCGGGTGAAGGCCTCATCGGTCGGAATGAACAGGTTCCAAGAACACATCGAGTTGGTTGAAAATGCAGTATAGTCATTGATTCCCCACTCCATATCGATATTCGGCAGACTATTGATGAAGTAACGGCTATAGACGTCATAGCCGCGGTTCTCGGTTTCAACGCTGTTGATGGCATAATAGCTGTACATGTCAAACAGCTTGGCCACCAGCTGATAGTTGTCGCGCGACTTCAGCTCTTCATAGATGGTTCCGACAGGCTCAATCACGTGGTCGATGTGGTAGAGGTAACCATTGTCAGTCACGACGGCGGCGGTGTCGAGCACGGCGGCGTTCATGACGTTAAAGCCATTGGCCAAATGCTTCGGATTCCACTCCGTGTCGGGGAAGAAATAGTTGTAGTTGCTGGCGGCGTCGATGCCGAGGGTAGAGAAAAGTTTCTCGGAGAAGACGGTCAGATAACGGTCGAAGCGCACAACGGTGAGCGTCTCGGCGTCGATGGTGGGATCGGGATTGGCAACCACAACGGCATCCTCACAGCAACGTGTGCGGAAGCGGTTGTACATACCGGCACGCACGGCACGTTCGGCCTCTGTGGAGGCATCTCCCTCGACGGGACGGAAATTGGTCATCTTGTCCCAATCCATCGCGTAGTAGAGCAGATGGTAGGTGATGACCAGACGGGTCAATGTCGGGTCGGCGTAGTACATCTCCTCGATGCTGGCATAGCCTTTTTCCTGCAAGAAGCGGCTGAAGGCCTCGTCGGTCGGGGCCAACACGGTAAGAATCTGGCTGTCAACCACATCACTGTAGCCTACCAGCTCGATGCCACGCAGGAAAGTCTTGAACGAGTTACCCTCGAACGACTTTTGCAGCACCTCGGTGGCATTGCCCACCAGGAAGTCGGGAGCCTTGTAGTGGGCATCCTCGCTCATGTCGTCCTGACACGAGTTCAGGCTGATGGTCATGGCCAATGATAATGACAACCCTGCCCCGTAACGCAGAAGTGTTTGATTAGTCATAAACGGAATCTTATTTTAATAAACAAATGAGTTATCTATGTATGCACGCAAGCACACAGCCCCGCACCGGAGCCATGTGCCTGTCTTTCCTTTTTCAATATTTGAGGCCAATGCGCCCCTTCTCGATGAACAGTCCCTTGCTGTCGGCCGATGCCTCTCGACCCTGCAAGTCGTAGCGTGTGGCATTGCCATTGGCCGATGCCGAAACGCTGCCGATGCCGGAGAACATCTTCTCGTACGTGATAGCCGCGCCCTGGATGTACATCGCTGCCGTGGTCGAATTGGTCACCTTGATGAAGGCATATTCATTGCCGGTGAATGCACTGCTGAAGTCGATTTCGACCTCGGTCTTCGGGTCGCCGCTGATGGCGCCCAGCTTTGTCCAGGTCTCGCCGTCCTTCGAGCCATAGACGACACCCGAAAGTGAGGCTGTGCCGGCACGAAAAAACGAGAACTTAGCCGACATGAACTTGCTGTCGCAGTGGAAGATGACTTCGGCCGATGAACCATTCAGCTTCAGGCCGCCGGTGTGGGTGCTCGATGCGTTGGTGTAGGTCGGGGCCGATGATGCCTTGCCTGCTTCGTCGAACGAGATGGCGCCATCGGCAATCATGGCGTCGGTGGTCTCGGCATTCACATCGTTGAACCAGTAGTAGCCGGCCTCGTCAATCAGCGATTCGTCGAACCATGAGGCCTCCTTGTACGACACGTCGTCGGCATTGAAACTGGCGTCGCGCACGTAAATCTTGCCGTCGATGTAGAGTCGGCTCAGGTCCCACTTGTAGTCGCCGCCCGGAGTGGCTGGCTCAACCACGTCGAATGTGCCGTTGATTGTACCCACGCCGTTGAACACCTGGATGGCGGCATTGAGCGGCAACGTACCCTCGACATTGGACATATCAATCTTCAACGTAACGCCGCTTGCGATGTTGAGCGTCGTGATGGCAAAGCTGTTGCTCTTGACGGCAACGCCATAGTAGCTGACTGGAACTTCGAGCGTTGCGCCGCTCTGGAGCGACACCGTGCCGCCCAAGGTGAAGGTGCTGTTGTTGACCAATGTATCACCCGCAGCCAACGTAGCGCCGCTCTGAATGGCGATTGTGCCCGATGTGATCTTGCCCGAGCCCTTCAATGTGGCATCGGCCTTGACGGTGTATGTGCCGCCCGAGTGGCTGCCGTTGACGATGAGCGAGCCGCCGCTGATGGTCGTTGCACCCGAATAGGTGTTTGCGCCGCCCAGACGCCACTCGCCGGTACCGATCTTGTTGATGGTGACAGTGCCGTTGTATGCCTTGTTGAGGCCGGCCGGCAGATCGCAGATGGTGCCGTAGAATGTCTCGTCGGAGTTTGCACCGCCGATGTTCCACGTAGTGGCCGAGCCCTTGGTGTTCTTGCTCGAACCGCACAGCTTTGTGGTCGATTCGCCCGACAGACCGCCGATGTTGCCCGTACCGTTGGTGCCCCAGATGGCCATGTTGGCCGTGCCCTTCAGCTCAACCTGCGTGGTCGGCATGTTGAACGTCGAACCGCTCGTCATGAACATAGAACCGCCGTCGCTGGCCGTCGTGTTCAAGCCATTGGCCACAATCTTGCCGGTGAATTCGGTGACATTGGCATCGAAATATTCGCGCAGATAAGGGATGTCGTACTCCAATGTGCCTGCGCCGGTCAGCTTGTTTTTCGCGTAGCAGAGTCGGTTCGGCGCGAAGTAGCTGTAGGTGCCTTCGGCGGTCTCGATCGGGAAGCTGTAGGTCTCGTAGTTCGAGGTCTCGCCCTTGGTCGAAAGCTTGCCGCCGGCCAGGATGAGTTTGGATGATTGGCCGATGCCGTTCTTGGCGATATCGACGGTGCTCAGATAGAGCGTGCCACCAGCCAATGTTGTCGTGCCGGTATAGCCGAAGAAGTCGGTCGAAGCAACGGTAATCTGTCCATTGCCACCGATGGTAAAGTCCTGATTGTCACCCTCGCCCGTGATTGCACCCGTCATCGTCAGAGTCTTTCCGCTGGTGATTTCGAGCGTGGTCGGGTTCTTGAGCTGGGCCGAACGGTTGGTCGATGCATTGGCCGTGCCGGTGTAGCGGTAGGTGCCGCCGTCCATCACCCAGTTCTGGGCAAATTCCTGCGATGCGCCGATGGCCGATGCGACACCGCCATTGGCAATGCTGACGAACTCAAGCACACCGTCGTGCAGCACCGTTGCGCCCGTGTAGGTGTTCGATGCATAGTTCATGGCCAATGTGCCTGCATCGCCCTTGTTGACGCTGGCCGTATCGCCGATGGCTGCGCCGTTCACCTCGATATAGCCCTTGCCCGTAGCGACAACGCTGGCCGGTTCGATGGCCGATGCGAGGATGTAGCGCAACGTATCGTCGGTGTGGAGCAGCAGTTTCTGTCCCTTGACGACCTCGGTCGAGTTGGTCACATCGGCCACATAGCTGTCAATATCGACGATGCCCTTCTCAATCGGACGGGTCTTGAACGTGGCAGTCGCGTAGTCGGAATATTTCTGCTCAACGCCGTCGTAACCGAAGGCACGCACACGCACATCGTAGGCCGTTGCGTCGGTCAAACCGCTGATTGTGAAGCTTGTGGCATTGGCATCGGTGCGACCGGCCTCGACGTATTCGCCATCGCCGCTGGTGCGGTATTCGACGATGAAACCGGACTCGGCGTAGGTGTAGTCGCGCCACGTCACGGTGATGGTCGATGTGGTCGATGTGTAGCCGATGGTGATTGGCTTGCGCAGGAAGTAGTTGCGGTCATCCACCGTGATCGAGTTGATGTAGTTCTCGATGTTCAGATAGCCGTTGGCCGCCTTCTGCACTGCATCCGATGCGCTGTTCTTGTCAAGGCCGTTGGCATCCTCCCAAGCGTCGGGCATACCGTCGCCGTCGGTGTCGGTCGGCTTGCTGCCGGCATACCATTCCCAAGTGCTGGGCGCACCGATGGGCAGACTTTCCTCGTTGGAGATAAGCGCGCCAGCCTTGCCGAACGTCATCAGCTCGTCAATCATGTAGCAGTCGCTCTGGTCGCGGTAGGGCAACGATGCACCTACGGTCGGGATGTTGAGCGCGATGAGCTGGTTGCCCGGATAGAGTTCAAGCTCCGGATAGTCGTAGGGATCGGTCGTGCGGTGGTCCGAGGCCGAATAGTCGGTCATCTCGTACGGATCGTAGATGCCGTCCTTGTTGTTGTCCTGCCAGTTATCGACGCCGTAGCAGTGGAAATTGGCATTGGCTCCAGTAAAGCCGTTGGCCGATGCACCTGTCGATGCGCCGTTGATGAAGCAGTTGTTCTCGATATTCACGTAGCTCGAACCCTCGCTGTCGCCGCCCATGATGTAGGCACCGTTCGACCAGTTATAGACCACGTTGTTGGCATACTGGTTGATGCCCTTGATCTTGTTGTTGCGGGTCGAATTGTCGATATAGAGGTTGCGGTAGAGCGTGATGGAATCGGCCTGCATCAAGCCACCGGCCGAGTGGGTCATCAGGCCCTGTCCGATGATGCTGTTCATCAACGTGATGCTGTGCAGGTCACCCTTGCCGTCGGGGTTGATGGAGAATGTCTCGTCCAAGCCCCACGAGAAGGAACAATGGTCGAAAATCATGTTCGTGCCGTTGGAGATGCCTGCGCAGTCCTTGCCCGAATCGCCGCCGTGGCCCATACGCACACGCAGATAGCGGCAGATGATGTTCGATGCACCGGAGAACGACACACCGTTGCCATACACCGTGATACCCTCGCCCGGCGCGGTCTGTCCGGCCACGTAGAGGTTGCTGGCAAATGTCATGCGGCTGCTGATTTTGATGACACCGCTCACGTCGAACACGACGATGCGGTTGCCCGACGACACCGCATCGCGCAATGAGCCGGTGCCTGAATCGTTCAAGTTGGTCACATGATAGACTGTCGGACTTGAGGAAGCTCGCGCTCCCTTGGCCCATCGGCCCCAGCCCTGCGCGCCCGGGAAGGCTACCACATCGGCCGCAAAAGAGGGCACTGCGATGGCAGCGAGCATCAATGGGGCAAAAGTTTTCTTTAAGTTCATAAGGTTAGTTTGCATAAGTTGTGTTATCTGTACAAGATGCCGTTCAATCATGCCAAATGTTGCAATATGTCGCATCGGATAATTTGAGCGTTGCAAATATAGTCGTTTTTTCTGAATTGGCCAAAAATCAGCCTTTGGAAAACATTTTCACGGAAGATTTTCCCCTTCTTTAGAACAAATTTACACCATTTCGGTGCAGTTTCACCGCATTTTAACATTTTTCGCGCGTTCCACTCCCGTTTTTATGAATCATTCACACTTGGGACATTGGCCAATGACACACGGCTCCACGACGCCAGAACTACTGTTTTTTATTCCGCACAATTTTTACAATAAGGAACCTCATGGCTCCTACCCTTTTCGGCCAATGGTATATAAATGCAATTCCGCCGTCAACTCGCAATGAACGGGCTGGCGGCGGAATGAATTCTATAATGGATATTTTATTTTTGATTGATATAATCTTCCAGCAAAGTCAAATGTAACTTGCCAAATTTTAAAAAATCATATGCACCATCAAAGCCATCAAGTATATAGACACTATCTTGAATTACGCAATAGAACTCATTATATCCGGAAAAAGCATCTTTGCGAAACAACGACTCTCTGTCTGTACCGCAGAAGGCAAATGAAATTTTGTTTATTAAAGGATAAAACTCTTGGTCATTAATCATATCCAACCAGTAGGTCGGAAGTAATCTGCCATGAGATATATGGCCTACAGCCTTCCCTTCCGGAGTAAAAATATAGGTTTCATCGAGAAAAAGGCTGCTTTTTCGAAACGGCGATGTCTTTCGTTTATATCGGCATAAACTCAACTTTTTCAAAAAAGAGTAGTCCAAATACTCTTCTTTTCGGAAGGGAGACGCTGTTTCTTTCTTCAAAACAAAGAAGTGGAATTGCCTCAAATCCGAGTACTGTCTTAATGTCGGATCTTTCTTGATTAATTTCCAATTGTATGCTTCAAGACTTGCAATCTCATCCTTGCAGGCATTCAGACTGTCTATAAAGCAAATTCTGTTCTGAGAAAAGCAACTGATGCTTATGCTCAACAGTATTATTGTAAGAAAATATTTCATACGTGTAGAAAAACAAAATAAACCTCCGGAAATTCCCAAAAGTATCAATATGGATATACTATTCACTTTACTTAAACGTGAAATTGCAGCGCAAATATACACAATATCTGAAAACAATGCAAATATTTCCGCATTTTTAAGAGAAATTCTGCTACAAGCTACAGTGCTTCAATTAAAAAGCAAGGCAATAATTGAGACAAAATTGCGAGAAAACGAAAATATCAAGGGGAAAATGTGGTCATCTGTCAAAACTGTCGTTAACGAAACCGCGATTTTCTTTCGACGCTTGATTTTCCAATTTCTTAATGACAGATGACAGTTGACAGAATTCTGGAGAAGGCGGCGTGCGTATCGGCTTCCAAAAACAACTGTAGCACTGTAGCGTGTAGCAGAAATTTTGAAAAAACATCGGCCATAATACGCTGATAATACCTTCATAGAAGGTTCATAGAGCCTTCGGGGAATACTTGCCATCGGCCAAAAAAAGAAATTTTCAGCCTCGCGCAAACAATATTTATTTAAGGGATTCGTTCTGTCTTCACATCTGTGTTCCTATTCATGGTTATCTCCAAGCGAAAAAAGATATTCTTCGGACTGATGGCGACGCTCCTGATCGGGAGTGTCTCTTTTGCTGCGCCCTCGCTGGGGTGGAGTCTCGGGGTTATGGCCGATGACGATGCCGCCGCGACCGAGGAGGCCATCGATGAACGCAAGGACGGCAAGGCCCGATGGGGCGTGGCCCGCACCTCGCCCGATGGCGTCCAGGAGCTGCAGAAGGCGCATCCGGGTGACCTGCGCAGCCCGAAGAACGTGACGGAAAGCATTGAATATGACTGGAAGAACGACCGCTATCTCGTGCGCACGAAAGTCGGCGAGCAGCAGTTGGGCTACACCATCCCGATGTCGCGCAAGGAGTACATGAGCTACACCGAGAGGGCGGTGCGTGCGGCCTATTTCCGCGAGCAGAACCAGAAGGCTTTCGACGAATATGAGGGCGGCACAGGGCTGGACCTGCTCGACATGTCGTTCAGCCTCGGTCCGGCCGACAAGATCTTCGGCAAGGGCGGCCTGCAGGTCAAGACAAGAGGCTCGGCCAGCATGAGCATGGGCCTGAAACGCAACAAGATAGACAACCCGACCCTTTCGCAGCGCGCGCGCGACGTGAAGTCGTTCGACTTCAACGAAGATATACAGCTGAACATGACGGCCTCGGTCGGCACCAAGATGTCGTTCAACCTGAACTACGACACCGAGGCGACCTTCGACTTCGACCGCAACCAGTTCAAGCTGGCCTACCAGGGCGACGAGGACGAAATCATCCAGGACCTGGAGGCGGGCAATGTCTCGATGACGACGGGCAACGGCCTGATCTCGGGCAGCCAGGCGCTCTTTGGCATCAAGACGAAGCTGAAGTTCGGCAAGCTGAACGTGACTGCGCTATTGGCCAAACAGGAATCGTCCAGCAAGACCGTCTCAAGCAAGGGCGGCTCGACGAAACGCAGCTATGAGATTATGGCCGATGCCTACGACCAGAACCGCCACTACTTCCTGGCGCAGTATTTCCGCGACACCTACGACCAGAACATGTCGCGCCTACCGCTCATCGCATCGGGCGTGGAAATCACAAAGATTGAAGTCTGGGCAACGAACAAGAAGGGCACCTACGACAACGCGCGCAACATCCTGGCCTTCATGGACCTGGGCGAATCCGTCCACATCGGCAACGGAAGGTGGAGCGACATGAGCGCCAATGGACTGCCTGAGAATAAGGCCAATGACCTGTACGAGACCATCAGCGGAGCGTACAGCGGCGTGCGCGACATCACCAACGTGACGACGACGATGCAGGACCTGGAGGCGCAGAGCGTGACGGGCGGCACGGACTATGAGAAGGTGGAGTCGGCGCGCCTCCTGAACAGCAGCGAATATACGCTGAACAGCAGCCTGGGCTATATCTCGCTGAAGTCACAGCTGGACGACGACATGGTATTGGCCGTAGCCTTCCAATACACCAAGGGCGGACGCACCTACCAGGTGGGCGAATTCTCGACCGACAATCCGGGCAACACGACCCAGACGCTCATTGTCAAGCTGCTGAAATCGACGGCCGGCAATCCGGAGACACCGCTCTGGGACCTGATGATGAAGAACATCTATTCGCTGGGCGTGACTAACCTGCAGAAGAACAACTTCAAGATGCAGGTGCAGTACATGAGCGATACGGCGGGCGTCTATACGAACTTTCTCAACGAGGGGCCCGTCGCCCAGCAGCTGCTCATCAAGGTGATGAACCTGGACCGCCTGAATGCCAACGACGAGAGCCATCCGGACGGCCAGTTCGACTGGGTGTCAGGCTATACGGTCAATCCGATGTCGGGACGCATCATCTTCCCCGTCGTCGAGCCGTTCGGCAGCCACCTGGCGCAGAAGCTCGGGAGTGAGGCATTGGCCAACAAATATTGCTATAACGAGCTGTATGACAGCACACTGACCGTCGCCCAGCAGGTGGCCGAAAAGAACAAGTTCCGGCTGAAGGGCGAATATGTAGCATCGAGCGGCGCAGAGATTGACCTGGGCGCGATGAACGTGGCGCGCGGCTCGGTCGTGGTGACGGCGGGCGGTGCGACGCTGGTCGAAAACAGCGACTACACCGTCGATTACAACATGGGCATCGTGACCATCCTGAACGAGAACATCATCGAGAGCGGGACGGCGGTCAACGTCAGCCTGGAGGACCAGGACAACTACTCGATGCAGCGCAAGACAATGATGGGCGTTGACCTGCAATACGAATATTCGAAAGACATCTCGTTCGGCGCAACGCTCCTGAACCTGCACGAGAAGCCGCTCACCAAGAAGGTCACGAGCAGCGAAATCCCCATCAACAACACGATGTACGGCTTCAACTTCAAGTGGAACAAGGATTTCATGTGGTTGACCAATGCCGTTGGCGCCATCCCGTGGGTCAAGGCCACCGCGCCCTCCAACATCGCCATCCAGGGCGAATTCGCCCAACTCGTGGCTGGCCACAGCGACCAGATCGGCAATGCGGGCTACGTCTATGTGGACGACTTCGAGAACTCGGAGTCATCAACGCCGCTCTCGACCGCGACGTACTGGAAATTGGCCTCAACCCCTTACGAAGAGGGCAACGCCGCCTTTCCCGAGGCTGCCCTGAGCAACGACATCGAGTATGGCAAGAACCGCGCCCTGCTCTCGTGGTACACCATCGACCGCATGTTCACCTCCCAGTCGTCGAACCTCACGCCCGGCCACATCAAGAACGACCTCGCGCAGCTCTCCGACCACCGCGTGCGCCAGGTGAACTACGACGAAATCTATCCGAACAAGGAGCTGGCCTATGGTGAGACAGGCATCCTCGACGTGCTGAACCTCACCTTCTACCCCAGCGAGCGCGGCCCCTACAACCTCAACAGCGAGGAGATGGATGCCAATGGCCAATTGACCCGACCCGAAACACGTTGGGGCGGCATCATGCGGCCGATGACCGCGACCAACTTCGAGAACCAGAACTTCGAGTACATCGAGTTCTGGCTGATGGACCCACAGCTCACCTCGGGCGACACGACATCGGCCTACAGCGGCGGCGACCTCTATTTCAACCTGGGCGAAATCAGCGAAGACATCCTGAAGGACGGCATGAAGACGTTCGAGAACGGCCTGGATGCCGACGGCGACACCACCTACACCGCACCGACCGTGTGGGGCCGCGTGAGCCGCCGCGCCTCGACCGTCTATGCCTTCGACAACAACACCGGTTCGCGCGCCAACCAGGACGTCGGCCTCGACGGACTGAAGGATGCCGACGAACAGGCCTTCCCGACCTACGCCAACTACCGCGAGGCAGTGATGAGCAAGGTTGGGGCCAATGTCCTTGCCGCATGGCAGGCCGATGAATTCTCGCCCATCAACGACCCGGCCGGCGACAACTTCCACTACTACCGCGGCAGCGACTTCGACCGCAACCGCACCTCGATCCTGGAGCGCTACAAGCACTACAACGGCACCGAAGGCAACAGCCGGAGCACCAACGAGAGCCCCGAAAAATACTCGACCGCAGCGACCACCAATCCCGATGTCGAGGACATCAACGGCGACAACACGCTGAACGAATACGAGCGCTACTTCCAGTATCACATCTCCCTGCGCCCCGAAGACCTCGTGGAGGGCACGAACCACATCGCCAGCATCAACGAGACATCGGTACGCCTGCGCAACGGCCGGCAGGAGACAGTGCGCTGGTACCAGTTCCGCATCCCGATTTCGGAATATGACAAGAAGGTCGGCTCCATCAACAACTTCAAGTCCATCCGCTTCATGCGCATGTACATGACCGGCTGGGAGCAGCAGCAGACCCTCCGCTTCGCCACGCTCGAACTCGTGCGCAGTGACTGGCGCAACTACACCGCCGGCCGACTCACCGAACGCGGATACAACGTGGCGGGGACAGGTGCATTGGCCACAGCCACAGTCAACATCGAGGAGAACGCCGGTTCCTATCCCGTCAACTACGTCCTGCCGCCCGGCGTGGACCGCGTGGTTGACCCCGCCCAGAGCACCTCGACACAGCTCAACGAGCAGGCCATGGTGCTCAACGTGACCGACCTCGAACCGCACGATGCCGTCGCCGTCTATAAGAATTCGGGCATCGACATGCGCCAGTACGAGCGTGTGCAGATGTTCATCCACGGAGAGGCATTGGCCAACAACGACACGCAGCTGGGCAACGACGAACTGAGCGTCTTCATCCGTCTCGGGTCGGACTACAAGGACAACTACTACGAGTACGAAGTTCCGCTATCGCTCACTCCGCCAGGCAATTACAACAGCAACAGCACGAGCGACCGCCTGCGTGTCTGGCCCACCGACAACATGATTGACCTCGACCTGAGCAAGCTCACGACGCTCAAGAAGCAGCGCAACTCCGAGAAGCAGGCCAACCTGAGCGAGGTCTCGTACACGACGCTCTACAGCAAGTATGACAGCGACAACCGCGCCAACAAGATGACCGTCACGGGCAACCCGACGCTGAGCGAGGTGAGCGTCATCATGATCGGCGTGCGCAACAACGGCAAGGCGACCAAGAGCGGCAAGATCTGGGTCAACGAGCTGCGCCTGTGCGGCATCGACGAGGGAGGCGGTTGGGCGGCCAATGGCAATGCCACGCTCCGGGTGTCGGACCTGGCGACGCTCAATGCGGCAGGCAACTACACCTCGGTGGGATGGGGCAGCATCGAACAGAGCGCCGCCGCCCGCTCGCTCACCGAAGACTGGCAGTATAACGTCTCGGGCCAGACCGACCTGGGCCGATGGCTCCCACAGCAGCTGAAGTTCAACGCACCGTTCTACTACAGCCGCAGCAAGGCGGTCACGACGCCGAAATATGACCCGTATAACGAGGACATGCAGCTCGACGAGACGCTCGAGTCGTACCACACGCAACGCCAGCGCGACTCGATAAAGGCATTGGCCCAGACCATCGAAAAGACGACCTCGATGTCGCTCACGGGCGTGAAGTTCAACGTCAAGTCAAAGAAGGCCAAACCGTGGGATCCGGCCAATGTCTCGCTCTCGTATGCCCAGAACCGCAAGGAGGCCCACGACCCGACCACCGAGTACGAGAAGGACGACAGCTACCGCGCATCGGCCAACTACCAGTACAGCCCGTACTTCACGCCGTGGAAGCCGTTCGAGGAGAAAAAGGCATCAGCCAATGCACCGAAAAAACGCAGGAAGGCATCGGCCACCGACACCGACGAAGAGGAGCAGCCCGAACCGAAAGCGACGAAAAAGGCATCGGCCAAAAAGAAGAAGAAACAGAAGCTCCTGAGCGACTTCCAGATCAACTGGCTGCCCAACAGCATCAGCCTGTCGAGCAACTGGAACCGCACCTACCACGAGGAGCAGCTGCGCAACATCGACAGCTACGAGTCGGACTACACCATCCCCGTGACCTACTCGAAACGCTTCACCTGGCTGCGCCAGACGGCCATCGCATGGGACCTGACCAAGACGCTCAAGTTCAACTTCAACGCCGCGACCAACGCCCGCATCAACGAGCCCGACGCACCGGTCAACAGGACACTCTATCCGGACGAGTTTGAGGCCTGGCGCGACACCGTGACGATGCAGCTGTGGAAACTGGGCACGCCGGTCGATTACAACCAGTCGTTTGACGCAACGTGGAACATCCCCATCAACAAACTCTCATACACCGACTGGATTACGGCCACGGCCCGCTACAAGGGCACCTACACCTGGCAGCGCGGCACGAACATCGATGACGCGACCGAAACGGGTGGCACGCTCCAGAATCAGGGCAGCTGGCAGGGCGAACTGAAGTTCAACATCGAGACGCTCTACAACAAGTCGAAGTTCCTGAAGAAGGCCAATGACCGCTTCAAATCGACCAAAAACAACAAGAACGTCAAGACTGCCAAGAACTCGAAGTCCAACCCCGCCCGTCTGGAACCGGCCCGCAAGAAGAGCAACAGCAAGTCGTTCTCCCAAGAGCTCGACCTGCGCCCCGACTCGACATTCATCCTCAACCACAAGCTGAACACGAAGCGGCTCATCATCTCGGCCAAGGACGCAGAGACGGGCAAGGTCGTCCGCCTCAAGATACGGCGCAAGGATGCCAACACCATCAGTTTCAAGGCCAATGACAGCCTCCGCCTCAGCCTCAACATCACGGCCGACAAGCCACTGGACGACATCGGCTGGTACAAGACCTCACAGGCCGTCGCCCGTTTTCTGATGATGGTGCGCAACGTGAACATCGGCTATAAATATACGCTCGACACCTACCTGCCCTCCTACCGGCTGAACGCGGGCGACTTCTTCGGCCAGAACAACTCGGGCAACGGGCTCGCGCCGGGCCTGGCCTTCGCCTTCGGATTTGAGGGCGGCGAGGAGTTCACCCAGAAGGCCATCGACAACAACTGGCTCATCGTCAACGACTCACTCACGACCCCTGCGGCCTACAGCGAGACGCGCGACCTGAACTACGGCGCCACCATCGAACCGCTGCCCGGCCTGAAAATCAACCTCACGGGCACGTGGAAACGCAGCGAGAAGCAGAGTCACCAGTTCATGTTCGACGACCTGGCCGTGAGCAAGTCCGGCTCGTTCCAGATGACGACCATCGCCCTCGGTTCGAGCTTCGGCGGGGCACGCAGCAGCAAGAAATACAGCAGCCATGCCTTTGAAGACCTGGTTGCCGCACGCAACACCATCTACACCCGCGTCCTGTCACGCTACGAGGGCACGAACTATCCGACGGGAGGCTTTATGGCCGATTATCCGACGCAGGCCGGAATGCCCTACACCGGAATGTTGGGCGCGAGCCGCATCAATTCGAGCGACGTGCTGGTACCGGCGTTCCTGTCGGCCTACATGAACGAAGGTTCGCCGTGGGACGTCAACCTGTCGGCCTTCCCCGAAATGTGGAAGGCACTGCCCAACTGGAAGGTTCAATACGACGGTCTGTTGCTGCTCTTCCCGAAATTGGCCGACCACTTCAAGACGCTCACACTGAGCCACGCCTACACCTGCACCTACGCCATCGGCAGCTATGCAAGCTACACGAACTATGTCGAGAATGCCGACGGACTCGGTTTTACGCTCGATGTGGCCAATGACGTTCCCGTCCCATCCAGCGAATTCAACATCTCGACCGTGACGCTGACCGAAGGCTTCTCGCCCCTGATGGGCCTCAACGCCACCCTGCTGAGCGGCATCACGGCCAAGGCCGAATACAAGCAGACGCGTGCGGTGACGCTCAACATGTCATCGGCCCAGATTGTCGAGAACATCTCGAAGGACCTGACCATCGGCACGGGCTACAAGATTGCCAACTTCAACACGAAGATGGGTTGGCCGGCCAGCTCCAACACGCGCGAAAAGAACGTCAGCCACGACCTGAACCTGAAGCTCGACCTGACGTTCAAGCAGCAGGTCGCCATCCTGCGCAAGATTGAGGATGTCTATAGCGAGGCCACGTCGGGCAACTCGGCCGTCAACATCAACTTCGCGGCCGACTACCAGTTCTCCAAGATGCTGAACCTCAAGTTCTATTGGCAGAAACAGATCAACCGCCCGCTCATCTCGACCTCCTATCCCACCGTCAACACCGACTTCGGCCTGACGCTGAGCTTCTCGCTGACGAGATGATCGGATAGATAGACATTGGCCAATGTTCCCCACTTGACGCAGGTCCATTGGCCAAAAACACAGAAGAAACCCACCTGCCGGATTGTGTGCAGATGGGTTTCATTATTTTTCTTTCGTCAAAGATTCATTAGAGATTGCCGCGCTCCTTGTCGAGATAATACTTGTAGGTGCCGACGGTCAACTCGTCGCAGGCAGCCTCGTCACAGACCACAATCGAATGGGGGTGCATCTGGAGCATCGAGGCCGTCCACTTGTGGCTCACCTCACCATCGACGATGTGCTGGAGAGCACGCGCCTTGTGGTGACCGTTGCAGACGAGGAGGACCTCCTTGGCCGCCATCACCGTACCGATGCCGACCGTGAGGGCCTGCTTGGGCACGAGGTTCATGTCGTAGTCGAAGAAACGGCTGTTGGCAATAATCGTATCGGTCGTCAAGGTCTTGATGCGGGTCTTGCTGGCCAATGAGGAGCCCGGCTCGTTGAAGGCCAGGTGTCCGTCGGGGCCGACGCCGCCCATGAAGAGGTCAATGCCGCCAGCTGCCTCGATGGCCTTCTCGTAGGCCTCACACTCCTGCTGGAGATTGGCCGCATTGCCATTCAGGATATGCACATTTTCGGGCTTGATGTCTATCTGGCTGAAGAAATTCTTCCACATGAAGCTGTGGTAAGACTCGGGATGCTCTTCCGGCAGATGGACATATTCGTCCATATTGAAGGTAATCACGTTCTCGAAAGACAGCTCACCGGCTTCATACTTCTTGATGAGTGCCTTGTAGAGGCCAAGCGGCGAAGAGCCGGTCGGACAACCGAGCACAAAAGGCTTCTCGGCCGTAGGTTTGGCATCGATGATGCGCTTGGCAACATAGTCGGCTGCCCATTGGGACATCCGCTCGTAGGTAGGTTCAATGATGACTCTCATATAATATTTTAATTGGTATTAAAAAGTAACTGGGTCGTTTGTTTCAACCGAACTATCAGTTTTGACGGCGCAAAAATATAAAAAACAGCGAAAACTACAAAGAGTTTACTGAAAAAACTGAGATATTTTTTTCTCAAATGACACAAAAAAAGCCGCTTTTTTATTCATTGAGGGCAAAAATTGCAGGAAAAAGGCATTGGCCAATGTCATTTTTATGGTTTTGGCCGATGTCCATTGGCCACAAAACGAAAAATATCGACCCGGGATGGACCGTTCTTCATTTATTTTTGCTATTTTTGCAGCCGGAACACAAAGAACACAACCTTTCAACAACACCCGAAGACCGATCATGAAGTTTTTTCGTCACCTGATAACATGCCTGCTGATTACGTGGACAAGCTCCGCAGCATGGAGCCAACCGCACGCCGCCGTCACTCACTACGACGAGGAGGACGGGCTTCCGCACGGGCATGTCACCCAGCTCCTGCAGGACTCGCTGGGATTCCTCTGGTTCGCCACGTGGAACGGCCTGTGCCGCTACGACGGCTACGAATTCCGCACCTTCAAGTCGCAGGTGGGCGACGGCTGCCACATGCTGACCGACCGTTGCCGCGACATCGCCCTCAGACCCGACGGCCAGATCGTGTGCCGCGTGGACGAAGACTGTTTCCTCTTCGACACGCGCACGTACCGTTTCCGCGACCTCACTCCCGACGAGGCTCTTCAGGCCCCCGATGACCTGAAGCGGTACCGCCAGAGCCGTCTCAGAGGCCGTTTCTCCATCACCGACCGGCAGGGGAACCATTGGACAATCACCGAAAACGGCATCGACAGAATCAGCCCCGAACGAACCCTCTCCACGCGGCTCGACATCGTCCCCGAGGCGCAGGTCAAGTGCCTGTTTACCGACCGCGACGGGCGCCTCTGGGTCTGCACCAAAGACGACGCGGCAATCAGGATTTTTATGGCCGATGACCTTTCCTTCCAGGGCTATCTCGGGGCCGATGGGCATCTGCACAAGAACTACACGCCGTTTGGAGCCGCCGTTTACTGCATGTTCCAGTCGGCCGACGGCACCCTGTGGCTGGGCACCAAGCCCGACGGCATCTTCCGCCTCACCGAGACCGCGCCGGGCCGCTTCCAGGTCGAACATCTGGAGGGATTGGCCGACACGAACGTCTATTCCCTCCTGGCCGATGGCAACGGACGCCTCTGGGCAGCCACGTTCGGCGGACTCTCCTATACCGACGAGCCGCAGGCCAAGCGTCCGCGCTTCAAGACGCCCGCCCGCTATCCGAAAGAGGTGGCCCAGCGCGTGCGCTACCTGCACATCACGCCCGACGGCATCCTGTTGGCCGCAACCACCGAGGGCCTCATCGTTTCGCAGCTCATGGCCGATGCCGACCAGATGCAGTTCCTGCTGCACCAGCGCGAGGCCGACCGCGCCG
>JAEEGH010008271.1_pt1 | contig 24665 bp, 25 predicted proteins | sample 9134181 | NCBI WGS metagenome assembly JAEEGH01 (sample SAMN16246544, study PRJNA631951) | gut metagenome | biome: gut microbiome; feature: rumen; material: DP-attached | host: Bos | place: Iran: Karaj | collected 2018-10
GGGGTTCAACTATATCCCCGTTTTATTTGAACGTAACAAATGAAAGGGTAAGGCTGTGATAACATTGACTAAAGAGCAACGCATCGCGATTGTCCAATATCGGATGGAAAACGCAAACTACACCCTTAAGGAGGTCGAAAGCCATATGCAGAATGGGTTCTATAATACGGCTGTCAACCGTATGTATTATGCTTGCTACTATGCTGCAAGTGCCATGCTGATTGCCAAATGAGTTGAGACAAAATCACACGATGGAGTCCGTCGCATGGTGAGTCAGGAATTGGTATTAAAGGGGGTTCTCGATGCCGAATATGGTCGTTTCTACAGCCAATTGTTTTCAAAACTTGAAACAGGAGACTATGAGGATTTTATAAATCATGACCTAAAGACGGTAGAATCACTATTTCCTGTTGCACGGTCATTTGTTGCTATAATAGAGGACTGTGTGAGCCGGTGGTTGACTAATCAAGTGTGATTGATTTACTGGCTGTTTGTTTTGCCAGATTCTATGTTAAACCCTAACGACCGATTTGGGTTAAAATGGGGTGAGAACGGTGTGAGGATTGCACCGGTGTGTTTTGTGGACGGATATGTGGGAGGGATGCCTTTGTGAGGCAGCGTATCAGTCTTGGTCAGTGTGGGGCGGAATGAGGCCCTCTTCTTGTAATTTCTTGTAGGTCTTCTCGGCGGCAAGCTGTTCGGCGGCTTTGATAGAGTATTCGATGGCATGTTCGGCAGGTTCCCCGTCGATTTTTACGCGGACATCATACTGGCGGCGACTTTCCTTGCCTTGGTAGATTACGCGTTCAACCTCGAAACTAATCTTGCGATGGTTCTTCTGACCCCAGTCAATCAGCTTGCTCTTGAAGTTCCAGTCGGTATGTGCCATGGCATCCACATCAAGATAAGTAGACATGATTTTCTTGATGATGACACGACGGGTGAAGCGATATCCTTTTTCGAGGTAGATGGCTCCCACGAGGGCCTCAAAGGCATCGCCATCGATGGATTTGAAAACGCCTTGTGACTCGCGGTTGTATTGGATGAGTTGGGAAAGGCCGATTTTCTGCGCTAATTTATTTAGGTTGGCACGGCTGACCAATTTGGAGCGCATCTCGGTGAGGAATCCTTCGCCCTGATGAGGGTATTTCTTATAAAGAAATTCAGCCACAACAGCACTCAAGACGGCATCGCCAAGATATTCCAAACGTTCGTTGTTGACACGCCATCCTTGACCCATCTCAACCGATTTGGACTTATGTATAAAAGCAATCTGATACAGCTTAGTGTTGTACGGGGTGAAACCTAATACGTTCTTGAAAAATAGGTAAAATTCTTTGTGTTCTCCTTTATAACGACCGAAGTGCAGCATATTAATATTTACGGAAGGCAAGGCAGGCATTGTGTCCACCGAAACCGAAAGTATTGCTGAGGGCGAAATTTACACGGCGGTGTGTTGCCTTGTTGAAGGAGAAATCGAGAGGGGCGATGTTGGGGTCGTCCGTGAAATGATTGATGGTTGGGGGGATGATGTCGTTCTTCATGGCCAAAATAGTAGCGATGGCTTCAACGGCGCCAGCAGCTCCGAGCAGGTGTCCCGTCATGGACTTGGTGGAGTTGAGCGTAATATTCTTGGCATGTTCACCAAAGAGTGACACCACGGCCTTGGGCTCGGAAATGTCGCCAATAGGCGTAGAGGTGCCATGGGTATTAATGTGGTCGACATCGGTTATTTTCATTCCGGAGTCTTCGATGGCCAAACGCATGGCGTTCATGGCACCCAGGCCTTCGGGATGAGAGGCAGCGATATGATAGGCATCGGCAGTGAGGCCGCAGCCAGTAATCTCTGCATAGATCTTAGCCCCACGGGCTTTGGCATGTTCGAGTTCCTCTAAAATCAATGAACCGGCACCTTCACCAAGGACGAAACCATCGCGGTCTTTATCAAAAGGTCGTGAGGCTGTTTTTGGGTCGTCATTGCGGGTGGAAAGGGCTTGCATGGAGGAGAAACCGCCTATGCCGCTCGGAATGATGGGGGCTTCGCTACCGCCTGTAATAATGACATCGGCTTTGCCTAAGCGGATGAACATAAATGCGTCGCTGATGGCCATAGAGGCACTAGCGCATGCTGCGGAGGTTGAGTAGTTGGGACCCCGGAAACCATATTTGATGGAAATCTGTCCGGCGCAGATGTCTCCAATGGTCTTAGTGATAAAGAAAGGGCTGAAACGGAGATTGTTTGGATTAGAAGCAAAAGAGAGTATCTCGTTCTGGAAGGATTCGGCCCCGCCCATGCCGGTGCCGAAAATGACACCCACACGGTCAGGATTGACATTTGCCTTGTCGAGTCCTGCATCTTGTATTGCTTCGTCTGCCACCACCATGCCATACTGAGTAAATAGGTCCATTTTGCGGGCTTCCTTACGGTCAAAAAAGTTGTCGGGATTGAAACCTTTGACCTCGGAAGCAATGTGGACTTTGGAGTTGGAGGCATCGAAATGGGTAATCAGGCCAGCCCCACTTACTCCCTTCACCAATGCATCCCATAAGTCGGGAACATTGTTGCCAATAGGAGTAAGTGCGCCTAGACCTGTTACTACAACTCGTTTCAGACTCATCGTCATCGGGTTGAAGCAGAAATGTAATTATTTCTGAGCGTTTTCGATGAATTTGACTGCGTCACCAACAGTGGCAATCTTCTCAGCTTCCTCATCAGGAATCTGAACGTCGAACTCTTTCTCAAGTTCCATAATCAGTTCGACAGTGTCCAAAGAATCAGCACCGAGATCAGTGGTGAAACTGGCTTCCATGGTGACATCTTTTTCATCAACACCGAGCTTATCAACGATGATAGCTTTTACTTTGCTTTCAATTTCTGACATGTTTATTTAATTTTTTGAGTTTAACGAAATGCAAAGAAACGAAAAAAAAACCACATAAACACTATTTTTAACTATTTTTCTTCTGTATTTTTTTGTTATACGTCTGAAATAGTGTTGTTTGATGCTATTTGTTATGTGCTCTTTTTCTGCTGAACCAACTATCTTTTGTCTTGAAAAATGCCTTTTTCTCATTCATCAATTGTTAATTTTCATGCTTGGAGATAGAAGCAGAATGTTAATTTTTTGGGAAATACAACAATAATAGACAATTAGCGTTATCTATATATAAAAAAATGAATAAAATGATCAAGTTGGCTATCTTAGCGTCTGGCAATGGTACAAATGCTCAGCGTATTAGCGAATATTTCGCAAAGAGTGACTCTGTTAGGGTCGATTGTATTATTTATAATGTAAAGGATGCCTATGTGGCGGAGCGTGCCAGGCAGTTGGGTGTGCCCGCTTATTATTTCGGCCGCGAAGACTTTTACCGGAATGGTAGGGTGCTTACGTTCCTGAAAGAGCATGATATCGATTGGGTGATATTGGCAGGCTTTCTTTGGCTTGTTCCGGAGGATATTATTGAAGCTTTCCCACAACATATCATCAATATCCATCCGGCACTTCTTCCAAGTTATGGCGGAAAAGGTATGTACGGCGGTCACGTTCATGAGGCTGTTGTGGCCAATCATGAGAAAGAGAGCGGTATAACGATACATATTATAGACAATCAGTATGATAGGGGTCAGACTCTCTTTCAGGCGAAATGTCAAGTTACGGAAGAGGACACACCCGACACGCTTGCAGCAAAGATACATAAACTGGAACAACAATATTTTCCAGTTGTGATTGAGAAAACAGTTTTGGGATGAGGATAGGCGTAAATACCCGTCTGCTTTTGGCAGGCAAAATGGATGGTATCGGTTGGTTTACGGCTGAGACCTTGCGTAGAATTGTGCAAGGACACCCTGAGCATGATTTCTATTTCTTTTTTGACCGAAAACCTGACCCTGTTTTTCTTTATGCAGCGAATGTCCATCCAGTGGTGCTTTGTCCACAAGCCCGTCACCCTGTCCTATGGTTTTTATTTTTCGAAGTTAGTGTCCGTTGGGCTTTGAGACATTATAAGATTGATTTGTTTCTCTCGCCCGAATGTTATCTCTCGCTGGGTTCTACGGTGCCCACATTGATGGTGATACATGATATCAACTATGAGCACACGAATGATAACTTAAAGCCTTCGCATCAGCGTTATATGAAGTACTTTTCGCCAAGATTTGCTCACCATAGCACCAGGATAGCCACGGTTTCTGAATTCTCGAAACAAGATATTGTTGATACATATAAAATAAGTCCTGATAAAATCGATGTGGTGTATGATGGTGCTCATGAGGGGTATCATCCGTTGGACTCCAATTTGAGACAACAAATAAGGAATCAATATGCGCAAGGATGTCCTTATTTTATTTTTGTAGGGACAATCATTAAGCGAAAGAATCTGGCAACCGTGTTGACTGCATTTGACCTATTTAAGGCGAAGAATCATACGGATATGAAGTTGGTTGTCGTAGGGCATAAGGTATGGTGGCAGGATGAGCTGAAAGATGCTTTTGACCGTATGCGTTACCAAGATTCGGTAATATTTATAGGCAGGGCTACTGCTGAGCTCCTTGTGAATTTGCTAGGGGCTGCTGAAGCTTTGGTTTATCCTTCCCTTTTCGAGGGTTTTGGAATTCCTATTATTGAAGCTTTTCATGCCGAGATACCTGTGATTACATCTAATTGTACTTCTATGCCAGAAGTGGCGGGAGATGCTGCTATTTTGGTAGAACCGACAGATGTCACGATGTTGGCAGATGCTCTTCAAACGGTTTCTTCGAATTGTGCGTTGCGCGCAGAGTTGGTTGAGAAAGGCCGTAGCCAAAGAGAGAGGTTCAGTTGGGATAAGACTTCGGCAAAGCTCTGGGATAGTATGATGAAGACATGGGAAAGCAGCAGATAGCATGAAAAGGATTTGTTTTTTGTTGTTTTTGTTGCCTTTTCTCAATGGATTAACCTTAGCGCAGAATCCTTTGGCAGAAGATACGGGGCGTTTTAATCTTGTATTCAATGGTTCTTTTGAGGAGTATAGGTTTTGTCCTAAACGAGTGGATGCTGTCGGCATTTTGATTAATGTGGAGGGATGGTATCAGCCGACAAGGGGTAGTGCTGACTATTTCAATACTTGTGGAAGTAAAGAGTGCGGAGTTCCTGTTAATAAGTTGGGAGAGCAATTGCCTCATGAAGGCGAGGGGTACTGTGGTATCTATTGTAGTAAGAATGACTATAGGGAATATCTGCAAACTCGTCTACGGAGAAAACTGAAGGCGGGTGATAGTATTCGGGTCTCATTTTATGTGAGTCTTTCCGAGCAATCAACAGGAGCTGTTGCCACATTGGGCGCGTTGTTCACCCAAGAGAGTATTTACGATACGGTTAGAAGCATCCTTTTGCACAAGGAATATGAGATGCTTTCGGAAGATATTTCACAGATGGTTGCCTATAGTTATGACCCCCAGGTGGTGAATCCTGTAGGTATGTCACTTGTTGATACAAAAGGTTGGCAACGGGTTGAAGGTGTTTTTGTTGCAGAAGGTGGTGAGCAGTATATTACACTTGGAAATTTCTTCACAGCAGAGAGGTCTGGATACGTTGAGCCCGATTCGTTGACGCAGTTGCTACCAGGGGCCTATTATTATATTGATGATGTTTTTGTGGAGTGCCTTAATTGTAAACCTCCTGTTACAGATGATTTGAATGTGGATTCCTCCTTTCTAACACAGGAACAGCCCTCTTTCAGTATCGGAAGTACGTTCGTTTTGGAGGATATTTACTTTGAGTTTGATAAGAGCACCATCCTCCAACAGTCTTATTTCGAATTGATGAGACTGATTTCCCTATTAAATACTTATCCTAATATGAGTATTGAAATTGGCGGTCATACAGATGCCAGGGGTTCTGAAGCTTATAATCAACGGCTTTCAGAGAGTCGGGCCAAAGTGGTGACAGAATATCTTATCTTAAAGGGGGTGTCAGAGAAAAGGCTGCATTACAAAGGATATGGCAAGGCCAAACCGATAGACACTAACGATACAGAAGAAGGGCGTGCCAGAAACCGTCGTGTTGAATTTAAGGTCCTCTCAATCTGAATCGTTTTATCCCAAATCGGTCAATGGGATTTATGGCAGATTAGCTTTTGATTGAGCAGATTGGCCGCATTGATGGTCGACGTTGTGTAAAGCGAGAGCAGAGAAAGCTTGCTTTCTATGCCGAGTCAGAGCAACGTCAACGTAGTTAAGGCGTAGAAGGTTATGGACAGATAGGGATGAAGAATAGATGCCGAAAGGTATGGTAATATGACATAAAGAAATAGGACTAGGATAATGAGCTATATAAGGTAGAGGATAAGCATAAAAAAAGACGACCCGAGGGGCCGTCTTTTTTTATTGGATTAGTTCAGAAGAACTATTCAATCACGCGATAGAAGGAAACGCGACGGTTGAGTTCGTAGTGGATGTCACCGAAAGCAACGGTCTTACCTTTCCAGTCACAGGTGATACGGTTCTCATCGATACCATATTTCTTGACCATGAGGCGTTTGACTTCTTCAGCACGTCTCTGTGAGAGTTTCATGTTGTACTCGTCGGAAGCAGTGTAGTCGCAGAAACCAACAACGGTGATCTTGAGGTCGGGGTTGTCTTTCATGATGCGGCTAACAGCTTTCACCTTAATCATTTCAGCGTCGGTTACATGCCAACCATCGTTGGGATAGAGGACGGAGAAAGGAATAGCGTAGTAGTTCAGCTGGTCATTCTTGAGCTGGTTCAGGACACCCTTCAGGCTGTCGGAAACATCCTGGGAGTGAGCAAGAGCTCTCTGACGGAGCTGGTCGTTCTCGTTAGCGAGGTTGTCGAGCTGGCCTCTGAGTTTCTTCTCGTTGTCCTTAGCATTGGCAACTTCTTTCTTCAGAGCTTCGTTCTCTTCTTCAAGGTTGTCAAACTGCTCTTTGGTGAGGAGGGCACGCTGAGCGATGAGCTCCTGGTCAGCAGCGGTGATACCGAAGTTGTAGATGTAGCCAACAGTAGCGAGGAGGTTGGTGTGATGCCAGCCATAAGGAGATTTCCAAGGATTGGGGATGTTAGCAATAAAGTCAGCTTCTAATTCAATGAAGAGGTGGCTTCTGTCGCAAATTCTGTAATCGAAGCCGAGGCCACCATCCAGCTGAACACCGAGATTGTCAACGCCGCGAGAGTTGTTCATTGACCATGCAACACCACCGCCAGCAAACACGTAGAGGTTACCACGAGTTTCGGGTTTCCAATTGTGGAAAGAGTTGTTCAGAGAAAGAACGAATTCGCCAGTGAAGGCCATGTGTTTGTCCATCGTGGCGGAGTCGTTAGCAATACGCCAAGATCTTCCTGCTTCGCCAAGAGTATGGGTAGTGTCGCGGTCGCAGTTAGCGAGGTCGGTGTAGTTCCAGTGGAAACGCAGCCAAGCACCACGCTCAACTTCTTTCTGAAGAAGCAGACCAAGACCAGCATTGTAGCCTTCGCCCCATTTGAAAGCTTCATTACCAAAGACGTGTTTCACGTCAGGTTGGAAGTTAAAGGAACCGGTAACACCGATACCCCAGTTGCTCCAGAAACCATACTGAGGATACTCAGGAGTCTCAGCGGTTTGAGCAAAGCTGTTGCCTGCAAAAGCGAGTAAGCAGGCCAGCGTTACAATTTTAGATACTTTTTTCAACATATTGGTATACTTTTTGTTATATTATTAATTACCTTTATTTCAAATTGCAAAAATACACATTTTTTTTTATTCAACAAATTTTTTTTTAGAAAATTGATATTTTGTTTGTTGTGGACTTATCAACAGGTTTTAAACAACCATCGTCTCGCAATTTCTATAATAGTGTGTTTTTTTCTACCTTCTAGTGTCTGTCATGAATTCTTGATTGTACATTTCAATAAGCATGAGCGTCATAGTATTTTTAATGCAAGATAATAATAGTTATTATGTTTAACTATTAATTGATTTTTTTTTAGTATTTTTGCAATTACAAATAATTAACAAACCAAACACATAAGATTATGAAGTCAGTTCAGTTGTATAAAGAACACCTTCAGCAGTTTGTCTCGGCTGAGGAACTTGCCAATATCAGCGAGGAGCTTCTCAAAGCCAAGGAAACCTTGGTTTCAGGTTCAGGAAAAGGAAATGATTTTCTGGGTTGGATAGATTTACCCAAGGAAATTTCGCCCGATATTATTGACAATATCAAAAAAGATGTTGCCAATCTCACTCCGAAAGCCCGCTTGTTTGTAGTCATCGGTATCGGTGGCAGTTATTTAGGAGCTCGAGCAGTTATTGAGGCTCTTCAGTCAGAGTTCGCTTCGATGGAAAAAGGTGGCCATCCTTTTGTCATCTATGCGGGTCATACTTTGAGTGAGGATTATTACCATCAGCTGCTCCGTATGCTTGACAATTACGACTACGCTGTAGCCGTTATTTCCAAGTCTGGCACCACAACCGAGCCGGCTGTTGCTTTCCGCATCATTAAGAACCATCTGGAGAAAAAGTATGGCAAAGCCAATGCTTCTGAACGTATCATAGCCATTACCGATGCCCACCGTGGTGCTTTACATACGATTGCTCAGCAGGAAGGATATCATGCTTATGTGATTCCCGACAATGTGGGAGGCCGTTTCTCGGTGCTTACTCCAGTGGGATTGTTGCCCATAGCTATGGCGGGTTATGATATTGATAAGCTTCTGAAGGGTGCTTGTGACATGCGAGATATTTGCATGAACAGCAATTCTGTCGAGGATAATCCAGCCCTCATGTATGCGGCTATTAGAAATATCCTTTATCGCAAAGGTCGAAAGGTTGAGATATTAGAGAATTTTGTTCCAAATCTCAAATACATAAGCGAATGGTGGAAGCAGCTTTATGGTGAGAGTGAGGGTAAGGAAGGCAAAGGAATATTGCCACATAGTCTTAGTTTCACCACCGACCTCCATTCTATGGGTCAGTATGTACAAGAGGGTGAGCGCCTGATGTTCGAAACGGTACTCAGCGTAGCTCAGCCCCATGACAAGGTGGAGATTCCTTCCGATGCTCAAAATTTAGACGGAATCAATTATCTCGTTGGAAAGAGCCTTACGGAAATCAACCATAATGCCGAGCTTGGAACTATTCTTGCTCATGTTGATGGTGGCGTGCCCGTTCTCCGTATTAAGATTCCATCCGTCGATGAGTATGTATTGGGTCAACTAATCTATTTCTTCGAATTTGCGTGTGGCGTAAGTGGCTATATGTTAGGAGTTAATCCATTTGACCAACCCGGAGTAGAGGCATATAAGAAAAATATGTTCCGCCTACTAGGAAAGCCTGGCTATGAAAAATAGGATGCCAATCCCTTAATGCAAAAAGTCGATTGCTCAGAAAAGAGCAATCGACTTTTTTTATTGAAGGTTGACTTCCGTTAGAAAGGGAGGTCTCCAAGGGGTTCTGTTTCGTCAGTTAAAATGGTTGAAAGAGGGTCTTGCGCATGTTCTGTCTGCTCCTCGGGTTTATTCTTGTTGGACAAAACGGTGAAATTGTCTGCCACAACCTCGGTGATATAGCGTTTGTTGCCGTCCTTGTCTTCCCAAGAGCGAGTCTGGAGTTTGCCCTCAACATAGATTTGGGTACCTTTGCGAAGTATTTTCTCGGCTATTTCTGCCAGAGTTCGCCAGCAGACCACATTGTGCCACTCGGTCTGTTCGATACGTTCGCCAGACTTGTTTTTCCTATATTCAGTAGTGGCCAAGGGGAATGAGGCCTTCTTTACCATATTGGTTGATTCGTCGTTGCGGTCTTGAGGGAAAGCAACAACATCGGGGTTTTTGCCTAAATTGCCAATCAGAATAACTTTGTTTACTCCTACCATAATCAAATCTTTTTTTACCTTAATATTGTATATTGTATCTTTATTTTCTTAATTATTTAGTGATGCAAAGATAGTACTTTTTGGTTAACTGCAAACATAAAGATATTCACATTTTCGACAAATACCTGTCTATCAAACGCGAAATAGGAAGAGTTTTTAATTCTTCCAGTCCTACCACCCGCATTTTTTCCGGTATTTTGTTCGGTTTTGTGTCATAATTTGCCTGCATAAATTGAGCTACAATGGTACGGTGTGTGAGTTGATGTTTCATTTCCGGACCAATCGTTAAGCTTGACGGTTCTAATCCAAGCCATTTTTTTAATACCATGCAAATATCGCTCTTTAATGACATGGAATCTATGGGGCGCTCGGTTTCATGCAGGGGTAGTTCGTACAATCCCTGCCAAATGTCTCCCGCTTCTCGTTGTTGCATTAGCAAACTGTTTCCCCAACGGATATCGATATAATAAAAAAATCTTTCTTTCACCTTTACCTTTTGGGGTTTGATGGGAAGGATTTCTACCTTGCCATCGCGAAATGCCACACATTCCTGTCGGAATATGCAATTTTCACAGTCGCATCCAATAGGTTTACAGTAGATTGAGCCAAAGTCCATTATGGCTTGGTTGAATGTATCGGGACGGTCCCTGTCTATCAGGTTTAGCAGCAACTGCTCAAATTCCTTGTAGGCCTGTGCGGTCCCAATAGGTGTGTAAATGCCGTATAGTCGTGAGATGAGTCGATAGACATTGCCATCGATGACAGGGTAGGGTAGGCGATAGGCAAAAGAAGCTATGGCAGCAGCTGTATATTTCCCAACCCCTTTAATGGTGAGAATACCCTCATAGGTGTCAGGAAATCTGCCTCCTAATTCATCAACCACATATTGGGCGGCTGCATGTAGATTGCGAGCCCGAGAGTAGTATCCTAATCCTTGCCAACTTTTTAGTACCTGCTCTTCCGAGGCTTTGGCGAGGTCGGCTATAGTGGGGTATTCTCTCACAAAATGGTCGTAGTAGCTGCGGCCTTGTTCTATGCGCGTTTGCTGCAGAATGATTTCTGACAGCCATATATAATATGGATTGTTAGTATCCCTCCAAGGTAGTCTTCGGCCGAATTCCTGATACCAGTTTATTAGCTTTTTTGAGAACATATTGAGGTGTCAATTTCGTGTTTTTGCTTCATTTTTTATGAGTTTTGAACAGCTTTTCCACACATAACTGCTTGAAAAAACTATGTTAAATCTTTCTTTCGGTTTTGCAGTAGTAAATTGTTTATTAAATATATATGAATAACGAAATGTTAATTTTTTTTTAATCCCCTTTCTTGGGATGCCAAAAGTTTTGTCAGTTCAAAAAAAGGTTGTACTTTTGCACCCGCTTTTGACGAAAAAAAGTACACATAAGTAACGTAAAAATACAACAAAAATTATAGCTATCATGTCAAAGATTTGTGAAATTACCGGTAAGAAAGTGATTCGTGGTAACAATGTTTCTCATTCCCGCATCCACACCAAACGTACCTTCTCCCCTAACCTTCAGACCAAGAAGTTCTATATTCCCGAAGAGGGCATGTGGATTACCCTTAAGGTTAGTGCTAAAGGTATGCGTATTATCAATAAGAAAGGTATTCTTGCCGCTCTTAACGATGCAGCTGCTCAGGGTCACCTGCAGTTCTAACATTTGAAGACAATAGGTCTTAATAAACAATTTTTTATCAATCCCTTAACAAGAAAGAGGTATTTAAAATGATCGTAGTTCCTATTAAAGAAGGTGAAAACATTGAAAGAGCTCTTAAGAAACTGAAGAGAAAATTCGAAAAAACTGGTGTTGTGAAAGAACTTCGCGAACGTCAAAAATTCACTAAACCTTCTGTTATCAACAGGGAACGTAGACAAAAAGCTATCTATGTCCAGCACCTGCGTCAGCAGGAACTCGACAAATAGTCTTGTGTCCGCACGTATCAAACAAAGTTAAGAGCAGTTCTTTTTTCAGAGCTGCTCTTTTCTTTTTTATCCCAAATCGGTCATTAGGGTTTGTGCCAGATTAGTATTTATTTCGAGCAGATTGGCCACATCGCTGGCGATGGCGTAGCGGGCTACGACGAGGCAGGGATGTGGTTAAGATGCCGGAAGAAATGCTGAGATGGCCAAAAAGACTTTAAAAACCAAAAATTATTAAAGAAGTCAGCCTAATGACCGATTTGGGTTTATGGATGCCTTTTGCGAAGAAATGCAATAATAAGCTAACGAAAAAGGGCAACCCCTTCATGGGCTGCCCTTTTCTTGATATCAAAGGGGCAAGATGTTATTTGTTGTAGCGTTCTTTGTATTTTTCAATCTGACCCTTCATAGAGTCTACGCACTGAGCAACGGCCTCCTCAAAGGTGTCGGCCTGTTTGCTGTTAAAGAGGGTTTGTCCAGGCAGGTTCAGTGAAAGTTCGGCAATCTTGTTGTTGTCTGTTTCGGGTTTGTCCAGTTTCAGGTTTACTTCGCATTTGGTTGCGTTGTCAATCAGGCGGTCCAGTTTGGCTACTTTCTCATTGACAAACTTTTCGAGTTTCTCGTCGGCCTTGAATTTTACGGCGTTAATTGTTGTGTTCATAATAACCTCCTATTTTTTAGTTGCCCGGGGATGGGCATGTTTATATGTTTCTTTTAAATGTTCTCTTGTTACGTGAGTGTATACCTCTGTTGCGGCCAAATCGCTGTGTCCTAAGAGCTCTTTGATGGCATCGATGTTGGCACCTTCATTGAGCATATGGGTGGCAAAGGTGTGTCGAAACACGTGGGGACTTGTCCTTTCTGCGTTGCTTCTTGGCGCCATGTATTTTTCTACAATCAGATATATCATGCCGTCACTCACTACTCTGCCTTTGCTGTTAACCAACAGCCTATCGGTGTTGGCAACGGTTGGCTTTTTGGCTTTCAACTCTTCCACCATTGTATTTCTTAACGCAATAAATCGAGAAATATTATGTGCCAATTCATCTTCTATCGGAATAATGCGTTCTTTGTTCCTTTTCCCCCTCACTTTGATGGTTAGCTCGTCCAGATTGATGTTACCCAGAGTAACGTTGGCCAGCTCCGAACGGCGCATGCCCGTTTCATAGAGCATCCTTAGCACCAGTTTGTCCAATTCTCCGTCATAGTCATTGGGATAGATGTCGTCATAAATCTGCTCCACTTCGTCTTCTCTGAAGAAAATAGGTAGTCGCTTGGCTCTTTTGGGTGGGGTGATTTTGACCATGATGTCGGTGTCGGTATACCCTTTCTTGCGTAGGAATTTGAACCAAGCCCGCAAGGCGGCAATCTGCTTGGTGACGGTGCCGGCGGCTTCGCCCTCTTCCATCAGGCTCATCTGCCAAGACCGGACATCTTGGGCGCTGATTTCCTCGATTAGGTGAATATCTTGACTATACAAATACCTACCGAATCGCTCCACCTCGCTGATATAGTAGCGTACGGTACCTTCCGCCAAGCGCCGTTCGGAGCTGACATAATCGGTAAATCGTTGTATGGCCTCGTCTATTTTCACAATTGCAAAGATACACACTTTTTTTGAAACCCAATGTTAAAACCAAGAAATATTTCAATCCTTTTTTGTAAATTCTTATCAGCGTATTCCTTAGAATGGGTGCTGCCTACATCAAGACTCGTTTCAGCCTTAGGTGTTAGTATTCGTTCATGTGGGATTAAGCGAAGCTACAAAGGACTTACAAAGGACTTACTGCCTACTGTCTTCGCCCTTGTCGCTGTAATGGTTGTTCTTTTTAATTATTAAATATATATAATTGCAAAATAAATCGTATCTTTGCACGTTTTTTAAGTCACCCAATTTTTGGGTAAAGATTACTATTATAGATTATTATTATTGATAGCAAGTAAGTAATTTGAAAAATAATTAGATGAAGGTACTCATTTTTTTCGTTAGTTTGTCATTGTTGGTGGTGACTCACGAATTGGGACATCTCCTGATGGCCAAACTATTCCATACGCGTGTACGACGCTTCTATGTGTTCTTTAATCCTTGGCTTTCCATTCTCAAAGCCAAGAAGTTCAATGGCAAGTGGCACTTTCTTTTCTTCAACAAGGAGACCCCTGAATCGTGGGACGAAAAGAACCTCAAGCCCGAAGATCAGGATAATACGCTATGGGGACTTGGATGGTTGCCCCTGGGTGGTTATTGCGACATAGCCGGCATGGTTGATGAGACCAAGGATTCCAGCGACCTTGAGAGCACCCCCCAGCCCTGGGAATATCGCACCAAACCCCGTTGGCAGCGTTTATTTATCATTTCTGGAGGTGTTTTGGTGAACTTCATCTCTGCCTTGATTATCTATGCTGCCATTTTCTCCCATTGGGGAACGGATGAACTTCCGTTGCGGAATGCTTCTTTAGGTTATAGATATAATCAGGTGCTTTTAGATGAAGGATTCCAGAATGGCGATATTATCTATGCCATCGATGGTGAGGAACAATTTGTACTGGCTGATGCCACCGAGAAATTGCTTCTCCATTCACCCAAGGTAATCACCGTGATGCGCAACGACAGCTTGGTGGAATTGAACATGAGCAAGGACCTCCTCTCCAAGATAGCATCAGAAAATCCAAAACAGCTTATCAGCATCCGCTTTCCTTTTGTAATCAAGGATTTTGTACCCGGTTCGGTAGGCAAGAAGTATGGTTTGTTGCCTGGCGATAGTTTGGTGAACATCAGCGGAAGGCCAACACCTGCTGCCGAAGACTTTACCGCTACTCTCAGCGAATTTGCGGGTGATAGTGCTGTAATTGGCCTTTACCGCAATCACCAATATACTGAAGTCCCTGTGTTATTGGGCAATGATGGCAAATTGGGCATCTATGCTCAGGACGATATGTCTAAACTATTCGCAGTTAAGCATATCGACTACACCCTTTTGCAGGCTATTCCTGCCGGTTTTAAGTACGGCTGGGAGACAATGGTCACCTATGTGACATCGCTGAAGATACTCTTTACCAAGGGTGGTGCGAATAGCTTGGGCGGCTTCATCACCATGGCCAGTTTGTTCCCCGACACCTGGGATGGGTTCCGTTTTTGGAATCTGACGGCTCTATTGGCTTTAATCTTGGCATTTATGAACATCATTCCTATCCCAGGTTTGGACGGTGGCCATATTGTCCTTACTTTGTGGGAGATGGTCACTCGTAAACCGGTGAATGAAAAGGTGTTGGATGTGATTCAGAAAATCGGTATAGCCATTCTGCTTCTCCTATTGATAGTTGCCAACGGTAACGATTTATTCAGACTTTTTACTGGCTGGTTTAGTAAATAGTAGATGAAAAAGCTGGACAAGCTGATATTAAAGTCCTTCTTAGGGCCGCTCCTACTAACGTTCGCCATTGCTGTGTTCGTGCTGCTGATGCAGTTCGTTTGGAAGTATATCGACGACTTGGTGGGCAAGGGGTTGGAGTTCAGCGTCATTGCCCAGCTGCTTTTATATGCCTCTGCCACATTCGTGCCGATGGCGTTACCCATTGCCGTTCTCTTTGCCTCCATCATGACGATGGGTAATTTCGGCGAGAAATACGAACTCATCGCCATCAAGGCCGGCGGCATTTCCTTGCGAAGGGTGATGATGCCCATGGCTTTCGTGGCAGTTCTGCTTACCTTGGTGGCTTTTTATTTTGCTAATAATGTGCTGCCTGTGGCCATGTATAAGTATCGGACGACCCTTTATGATGTCCAACGGAAGAAGCCGGCAGTAAGCATTCGCCCAAGCGAGTATTACGATGAGATTGACGGCTATGTGATTAGGGTGAACAAGAAGGATCCCGATGGGCGTACTTTGCGTGATATTATCATTTATGACCATTCAGAGGGTATCAATCGCACCAATATCATTGTGGCCGACCATGGGTATATGCAGTCAACGCCCGATGACCATTACCTGGTGTTCACTCTCAAAAAAGGTTACACCTATAGTGAGCCACAGGATGGAGAGAATCAAGAAAAGCGACCTCTAACCAGCATTGGTTTCGAAGAGCAGGTGCTTACTTTCGATATCTCTAGTTTTGCTTTTTCTAAGTCTGACGACCAATTCTTTTCGGGCCACTATCAAATGCTTAATGTGGTTCAGTTGGACTCATCCGTCAACTCTTTGGAGGAACAGTTGGAGTCCCGCTATGGAGAGTTTGGGAGGAATGTCATGGACAAAATGAGGGTGTATCGTTATGTTCGTGACCATCAAGGTGACAGTACTTCCTATTTTGATGTGGCCCAACATATTGCCGATACCACACCCGATGTCCGTAGCAACATTTATGATCAGGCCAATAAACTGTTGCAAAGTGCAAAGGCAGATGTGGGTATGTATCAGGCCATGATACAGTCCGATAAGGAATATATCAACCGCCATTACATCGAGTTAATGCGCAAATTCACCCTTTCTGTGGCCTGTCTGCTTCTTTTCCTTATTGGAGCCCCCTTTGGTTCCATTGTGCGTAAGGGTGGCTTGGGAATGCCGCTGGTGGCCTCGGTGGTATTCTTTGTGATGTACTATGTCATCGGCATGATTAGCGAGAAATCAGTTCGTGAGAGTGCTATGGGACCCGTTGGTATGTGGGTTTCGACATTTGTGTTCATTCCCATTGGTGCCTTGCTGACATGGCAGGCAACCACCGATTCCAGTCTCTTCGATTTGCACACTTGGAAGCGGTGGCTGAGAATTAAAGAAAAAGTGAAGGCCGATGTGGGAGAGAAAGTCCTCTCAAATGGGCTTGACGACAAATCAGGTGATAAGGAATAGTCACACGTTTCTTGACTTAGCCCCTTTTTCCCCCTTGCTTTCCTCAAAATTGCGTACCTCTTCTTGAAAATGCAGGTTGGCTTTGCTGAGGGCAGAGTCGGCATTGATGCCGCGATTATGGGCCCAATGGATGAGGTTGAACAATAGCTGTCCGAATTGTCCTTCGGTCATTCCCTCATGCAGTTCCATCTCTTTTTCATCCAGTTGGAAGCCAATGCCGGCTGCTTTTTCCTGCAGGCGTACGGCTTTTACCAAGGGTGGGAGGGAGGTGGGCACCCCATCCAGCACCGATTTGCGTCCTTCGTGCATCTTAATCTGTTCCCAACTTTCGCCGTGATAGTCCTCTTTGCGAAAGATAAAAGGATGTCTATCCACCAACTTGTCGCTGATGGCATTGAGCACGTCGGTAGTGTCAAATCGTCCTTCTTCTTCAGCAATTTTGCAGTAGAAAAGCAGGTGCATAAAGATATCGCCCAGCTCTTTCTTCATCTCGTTATTTGCCTTGGTATCGTCGTCCTCTTTGCTGGCGATGATACCTAAGATTGCTTCGCTGAGTTCGTATGTTTCCTCAATGGTGAGATAGCGCAAGCTTTCCATGGTTTGCACACGGTCCCACGGGCACTCCTTGCGCACGATGCCCAAAATCTCATTGAGGCGTTCGAATGCCGCAATTGTTTCTTGGTTCATAGGCGGCGGACCTCCTCAATACCTTCAATAGACTTGAGGTTATGGATGAGTTGGGTGAGGTTGGCCAAGTCAAGCACATAGAGCATGATGATACCGCGTACAACCCCTTCGACAGCCTCAAGTGTAATAGCGCGCATGTTGAGGTTCATCTGATTGCTGACAATTTGTGTGATGTCGGTGAGAAGGCCTTGACGGTCGATAGCGGTGAAGGCTATGCCCGACATCAGCGAGACATGCTCTCCAGGCCGCCAGCGGGCACGTACAATGCGGTTCTCATGGTTGGCCATCTCATCCATGGCCACCTTGCAGTTGGTGCGGTGAACCATGATTTTCCCATCAGTAACAATACCAATCACATGGTCGCCCTGCACGGGGTTGCAGCAGGGGGCAGGTTCGGTTTTGTAGCTCTCATACTCTTTGTCTAAGAGGAATGATTGCTGGCCATTGTCGTTGCGAATGGCGGTGCTGTTTTTTTCAAAGATAGAGCCATATTCACCCAAGAAATAATTGTTGTGTCCATCCAGGTTGATACGGCCAAAGCTGCGTGCGATATCTTGCTCGGTAATGGTACCCATGGCCAACTGAAAATAGAGGTCGGTCTCGCTTTTCAGTTTCAAGAATCGTTTTATCTGACCCAGATTGGCGGGAGTGTTTTGTAGGTGAAGTTTCTGCAGGATGCTCTCCAAGCGTCGTTCGCCCTCTTCGCGATAACCTTTGCGCTGGTTGCGGAGGAAGTCTTTCAGGGCCTCTCGGGCGCGGGCTGTGTTGGCATAGTTAATCCATTCGTCGGAGGGTCGTATCTTGGGACTGGTTAGTATCTGAACCTGCTCGCCAGCACGTAGTTTGTAGCTGATAGGTTGTACTTTACCATTGACCTTGGCACCTATACAATGGAAACCGAGGTCTGAGTGGATGCTGAAAGCAAAGTCTAAGACTGTGGAGTGGGCCGGGAGTTTGCGCATCTCACCACGCGGGGTGAAAAGGTAAATCTCTTTGGTATAAAGTGTCTCTTTGAACTCTTCTACTAAGTCCAGCGCACTTTTCTCGGTGTTCTCCAAGGTGCTACGGATTTGCTGCAGCCAGATTTCCACAGGGCTGTTGGCGATATTTTCCTCCGGGTGGGCTTCTTTATACAGGAAATGGGCTGCCATGCCTTTTTCTGCTATCATGTCCATCCGTTGGGTGCGTATCTGTACCTCCACCCACTGGCCAATAGAGGTCATCACCGTAGTTTGGAGTGACTCATAGCCATTGGTCTTGGGGTTGGTAATCCAGTCGCGGAACCGCGTTGGGTCGGGTCGGAAGGTTGAGGTGATAAGAGAGTAGACTTTGAAACATTCGGCTTTCTCCTGAGAGAGAGGCACATCAAGAATGATGCGCATAGCATAGAGGTCGAAAATTTGGTCGAAATTAATCCCTTTCCGTTCCATTTTCTTCCAACAGCTATAGACCGATTTGATGCGGGTCTTGAGTGTGTATTTGTAACCATTGTCGTCAAGCATTTTGATGATTGGTTGCTTGAGACATTCCTCGAGTTTCTTGGGGGTACCTTGCGCTTTCGTTTTATCAATAAGAGCGGCTATCTCGTTGTATTTGGATGGATTGGTGTATTTCATCACCAATTCCTCTAGTTCGGTCTTGATGGTGTAAAGGCCCAGGCGGTGTGCCAATGGGACATATAGGTAGTGGGTCTCAGACGAAATGGCCAACTTCTTGGTGTCTTTCATCGAGTCCAAAGTACGCATATTGTGCAGGCGGTCACAGAGCTTCAAAAAGATGACATAGGCATCGTTGCACATCGATAGCAAGATCTTGCGGTAATTTTCAGCCTGTTTGGAGTCGGTCTGTTGCAAAATCTTCACATCGTTTATCTTGGTAACTCCGTCCACAATTTTTGCCACGCGGTCGCCAAAGACTGTCCTTATCTGGTCGAGGGTGATGTCGGTGTCCTCCACCACATCGTGCAGCAAGGCACATACTGCAGCGATGGGACCCAGTCCCACCTCTTTAACGGCAATGAGAGCCACAGCCAAAGGATGGAAAATATAAGGTTCGCCCGATTTGCGGCGGGTGCCGGCATGGGCGCGTTTGGCTACGGAGAAAGCGCGGAAGATTTCCTCTTCCTCGTCTTGCGAGATGGGGTAGTTGTTGCGGCAGGCAGCAATCAGTTCTTCATATTTTGCCTGGATTTCTTGCTCTTCGCGTTGCTCATCAATCACGTACATAAGCTACATCTTAGTATGAAAGTCCTAAAAGAAAAAATGTTGAAGCCAGAAGTGCTATGGAGAAACTAAACCCAAGGGTGACATAAATATCCTGGAAATCAGTCAGCACACCTACTTTGAAGCTGTTCATGCAGAATGAGCCACGATGGGGAATATTCCCATACCTGAAGCCAGCCTCTAATGCAGGTCTAAAACCAATGTTCTCACGATTGGCAGTGCCTAAGAGGGTACCATTGTTAGTTCCGTGGCGGAAACCTATACTGCCATACATGTGCCAGTCAGACTTGGTCCAAGGCTTTGAAAGGCGATAGTCGGTTCCCACCAACAGCCATCGAGCTGTAAAACCAGCGATACCAGTGATATGTCCACCCCATACCTCTGGCAGGTAGGTATAGGTGATTCCTGCGCCCAAGTCATTCCCAATCATAAAATCAAGTTCGGCAAAATGGCTTGCAAAGGGACTCCCAAAATAGTAGATAGGGTTGCGGTTGGGGGCCTTGTAGACAACATCATCGTATATAGATGTGTCATCCTGGGCTATTCCTGAAGTGATGGTGGAGTCACTTTGAGCCCACAGTGTGGCGACCAACAGCATAAGTGTTATGATGGAGAGTACTCTTTTCATTCCATTTCGTTTTTCTCTTTCATGGCTTGGCGAATCTTGGTCTCCAACTCTTCGCATAGTTCTGGATTGTCACGCAACACCTGTTTGAGTGCTTCGCGGCCTTGGGCCAGCTTTGAGTCGCCATAACTAAACCAGGAGCCGCTCTTCTTGACGATTTCGTACTCTACACCCAGGTCGATAATCTCACCGATTTTCGAAATGCCTTCGCCGAACATCAAGTCAAACTCGCAGAAACGGAAAGGAGGTGCCACCTTGTTCTTAACCACCCTTACCTTCACGCGGTTACCAACGTTCTGGTCGCCGTCCTTGATGGCTTGGATGCGACGGATATCTATGCGAACCGATGAGTAGAACTTCAGGGCGTTGCCGCCAGTGGTGGTTTCGGGGTTGCCGAAGAGCACGCCAATCTTCTCGCGGAGCTGGTTGATGAAGATGCAGCAGCAGTTGGTCTTGCTAATGGTGGAGGTGAGTTTACGCATAGCCTGACTCATCAAACGGGCCTGCAGACCCACCTTCGAGTCTCCCATCTCACCGTCAATTTCTGCCTTTGGCGTCAGCGCTGCCACCGAGTCGACCACGATGATGTCAATGGCTCCCGAACGGATTAGGTTGTCAGCAATCTCAAGGGCCTGCTCTCCGTTGTCTGGCTGCGAAACCAGTAGGTTATCAATGTCAACACCCAGTTTCTTGGCATAGAAACTATCAAAAGCATGCTCTGCGTCGATAAAGGCAGCGATGCCGCCATTCTTTTGGCATTCGGCAATGGCATGGATGGCCAAGGTGGTTTTACCTGAGGATTCAGGTCCGAAAATCTCGATGATACGTCCTCGGGGGTAGCCTCCCACGCCAAGGGCATTGTCGAGGTTGATGCTGCCAGAGGAAATCACGTCCACTTTGATGCTTGACTGGTCGCCCAGCTTCATAACCGAACCTTTTCCGTAGTTTTTCTCAATCTTATCGAGTGTGGATTGCAGAATCTTTATTTTTTCGAGTCGCTGAGCCTCAGCATCTGTCATCTCTTTTGCCATAATTTACAATTCTTTATATTAGTATTATGTGTATTCAATCTTCATAAGAATCAGACTACAAATATACAATTTTTTTTTTAATCTGAGTATTTTAAAAAAAATGTGTATTTTTGCAGCCAGAAAAATGGTGGGTGTGGCATTTCTGCCCTCTTTTCTCCCCGCCATAATTCTCAGGTAATTAATAACACAAAATTTCATACAATGGAAATCATTAGTAAAAGAGTCCTGACCATGTCTGAGAGCGAAACACTCGCCATGACAGCCAAAGCACGTGAGCTCAAAGCTCAAGGTAAAGATGTAATCAGCCTTTCCATCGGCGAACCCGACTTCAACACGCCAGAGGTCATTAAGGAAGCTGCCAAAAAGGCTATTGACGATAACTTCACTCATTATCCTCCCGTCCCCGGCTATGCCGACACCCGCGAAGCCATCAGCCGCAAGTTTAAACGCGACAACAACCTCGATTATGCTCCTGAGCAGATTGTAGTCTCCACTGGTGGCAAACAGGCCCTCTACCAAGTGGTCCAAGTCCTCGTCAACCCCGGCGACGAGGTCATTATTCCCACCCCCTTCTGGGTTTCTTACAAAGAGTTTGTCCATCTGGCCGAAGGTGTCGTCGTTCCCCTCAAGACCAAGATTGAAAACAAATTCAAAATGACCCCCGAGCAGCTTGAGGCCGCCATCACCCCCAAGACCAAGCTTATCATCTTCTCCAGCCCCAGCAATCCTACCGGCATGCTCTATTCCAAAGAAGAGCTCCGTGGCCTGGCCCAAGTCATTGCCCGCCACGAGAACGTCTATGTTGTTTGCGATGAGATTTACGAGCACATCAACTATGTTGGCAAGCACGAAAGCATTGCCCAGTTCCCCGAAATCTACGACCGTGTGGTCACCGTCAACGGCCTTGCCAAAGGCTTTGCCATGACGGGATGGCGTGTGGGTTACATTGGTGCTCCCCTGGCCATTGCCAAGGCTTGCAACAAACTGCAGGGCCAAGTTACCAGTGCCACCTGTTCCATCGCATTGAAGGCCTGCGTTTGTGCCATGGAGATGGACCCCGCTACCAGCAAGGATATTATCAACATGCGTGAAACTTTCCGTAAACGTCGCGACATGGTCTACCAGCTTCTCAGCGAGATTCCCGGTGTCAAAGTTGCCATGCCCGAAGGTGCCTTCTACTTCTTCCCCGATGTCAGCTCCTACTATGGCAAGAGCTTCAACGGCAAGAAGATTGAGAACTCGACCGATATGGCCTTCTATCTCCTCAACGAGGCTAACGTGGCCACCGTCATGGGCTCTGCCTTTGGCGACGACACCTGCATCCGCCTCAGCTATGCCACCAGCGAAGACCTCCTGCGTGAGGCCCTCCGCCGCATCAAAGAGGCCTTGGCCAACCTTAAGTAAGAATATACAGGAAGTCTACCTATAAAAATGATGACAATAGCAGGGCTCAAAGAGCCTTACCCACAAAACCCCCTCACAGCGTGAGGGGGTTTTGTATTGTCATCTTACCCCTATAGTATTTGGCATGTCAGACGCTGACGGGTATGACTTGGGCGGGAGAGCTCTCCTTGCGGGTGTTCCTCTGTTTGGCAATGATTAATAATAAGATATAACGTTATTGTCTCGAAGAACCTTACTCTCAACACCCCCTCACGTAGTATAGTGTAATAGAATGTCAAGCCATTAGCCTTTCCACGAAATATCCTCTCATCAATTATCACCGCATCCGTATTTTTACTTTCAATAATGTCTTTGCAGACTGCAAATCCAGACCAGCGGCACGGCACCGAACATCTGCTGGGTCGGGTTTATATTTATTTTAGCTATTATTTAGCTTAGCTAAAAGAAATGTAAAGAAAGAATAACATAAATGAAACAGAAATATTGTAAAAAGGACTTCGCTACCATCACTGTCAATAAGAAGAATGCTGTCGAATATTGGAGTTTACTTGCAATTTATTTGGATTGATGTGGCGGAAGAAACGTTTTTATCCATTTTTTGGAAAAAAAGTGTATATTTGCAAAGTGAGGTGAATAATATTGCGGTAGTTTAATAGATTGATAGATAGGCGGTTTTTTGATACTTCAATTAACAATAAATACTATATTTACCTATGAAAAAGATCATTCTTATTCTTCTGATGGTTGCTGCAGGCTGGAGCGCAGCGGCACAGTTTAGACAAGTGTATGTCGCTGGCGAAGGCGAGCGGCAGATTGGGTTTAACGTTGGTACCTCATACGGTTATCACCAATGGCTTGAATTTAGACCACAGGCACCGCAAGGCAGCGCAGCCACTATCAGCTGTTCGGCGGACAGCATGGTACGGAACAATTTGGGCTATCAGGTGGGGTTCTTTCATGGACATGAGACTCAGCACGGTGGGTTTCTGGAATGGGGCGGCTATTTCGAGGCATATTACAGTGTCAACCCCTTCCATAGCAAAGTGGCTTTCACCCTTAATGGGCAGGAACAGAATGTCGACGTTAGTTACCTTTTGCAACGGGTGATGGTACATGGCACGGGTTTCCTTTCACACCGTATCAATGACGAGTTTTCGGTAAGTGTCGGTCTGGGTCTGTACGTCGCCCCATCTTTCAATTCCAAACTGAAGCTGAACGGGGTGGAACAGACCATAGCTGACCGCGACAAAGGTGAGACTATGATTGAGAACATCTTGACTTCCTTTGGAGTCGATTTAAACGTGGGGATGAAGTATTGGTTCTCTGACACGTGGTTTGCAGGTGCTAGGTTGCAATATAATATCACTTTACCCGGTTTGTTAAAGTTGTTTGGCAAGCTAGAACTTGAGGAAGGTGAGAACTATCATACCCTTCCCATCGGCTCAGTGCTGTATGATGTAGAGTCAGGCACGGCCCGAAACTCAGCCCTCGTCCCAAGAAACTACATGCAGATAGTCTTCTCCATAGGGCACGCGTGGTAACAGCCTGTTTTGGGCGTTGTATTGTTTTTCTGACCTGTACGCAAACCTGGTTGGAGCATGTATTTTATGCCAGAATCACATGTCAATCTTTAGCTGTTTCTTAAGGCATCCAATCGATTCTTCTCGATTTGGAGGTACCTCTTCGCTCCGAGAACGAAGAATGTGCGGCAAAAGAAGAACGGTGGGTAGTTGCAAGGAGTACAAAGGTGTTTGTGGGTAGGGCGCATTTTGTGCAGTTTGATATACTAATTTTAATACATTTTGTGCAGTTTGACAAGGTAAAAATACCGAATTTTATGCAGTTTTCGAAAAAAAGTGTATATTTGCAGTCAAATCCTTAATGACAGTTGACAGTTGTTGATGCAAAAAGGGCATGCCCATAAAGGACATGCCCCCACCCGTTGCGGCAGATTTGCAATCTGACGCAAACTATTATAAGGATTTTCAATCCGTAAAAACAATAACTCTCAGAATTATAACCCGTTGCGGCAGATTTGCAATCTGACGCAAACTATTATAAGGA
>JAEEGH010008273.1_pt1 | contig 24663 bp, 12 predicted proteins | sample 9134181 | NCBI WGS metagenome assembly JAEEGH01 (sample SAMN16246544, study PRJNA631951) | gut metagenome | biome: gut microbiome; feature: rumen; material: DP-attached | host: Bos | place: Iran: Karaj | collected 2018-10
TACTGATTTTGGCTAAATCACACAAATTTGCGCCAGTGATTTCTTTCATATTTCTTAAACCCTGATCCATGGTTAATAAAGAACCTGCAAGTGGGCCACTAGTTAAATAAGCAGCGCCATCTTTACGGATGCAATCAAGACCAAATAATTGGAATTCGTTGATATCAGAATTCTTAACTTTTAAAGCGTCGGTTATCATTACAAATCTTTCAGGACCAATGATTTTATAAGAAGTAGCTAAAGTGTTAGGGCAGACATGAATCTTGTCGCATATAAATTCGGTGTATAATTCATCAAAATAGAAGGCAGCGGTAACAATACCGGGTTTTCTATGATGATGCGGACTCATCGCATTATGTGTATGAGTTGTATTTGTTAACCCTTTAGCAATCGCAGCTTTCACATCATCAAAAGATGCATCACTATGACCCGCGGAAGCAACCACTCCATTTTTAGTAAGATGCTCGATAAATTCCATAGCGCCTTCGTTTTCTGGCGCTAAGGTGATATATCTCACATTGTTTCCAGATATCTTTTGTAACTCATCAAATTCTTTAATGTCTGGATTTCTAATAAATTCTTCGTTTTGTGCACCTTTGTATTTCGCATTGATATAAGGTCCTTCAAAATGAATTCCACCAAGGGATGGGATTTTATCTTTAACATTCTTAATCGTGTCGCAAACACGCTTTAAAGATGAATTATCGCTAGTTAATGTGGTTGCTAAGAATGTTGTTACGCCTTCTTTATATAAAGATTCAGCAATAATCTTATAATCATCTTCTTTAGCATCCATGAAATCGATACCAGCACTACCATGGATATGAATATCAATAAAGCCAGGCATTACAATTTGATTTTCGCAGTCAATTGCATCACCTAAATACTCGCCTTCTCCAATTTGGGAGATGATTCCATTTTCAATTACTAAATAACCTTTTTCGATAATTTTATCGAGAAGTACAATTTTTATGTTTTTTAGCACCATAACAATTTACCTATAAGTAATACTACAATTTTATTCTATAAATTAATAGAAATTAATAATTTCTTATCCGTTAACTGCGACATAAATTGCAACACCAGGCACTATTGGTCCATAAGCACCGGCATTCTCTTCAGTATAAATTCCTATTTTTAAATTAATAACGCCATCAGAACCAGTTTTATAAGAAAATTCATCCCATTGATTGGTTCCTTCCCACCAATCTCCTTGACTCCAATAATTCCTAAACCATTTATTGTAACCAGTTGTTTTTACGTTAACCCAACGCTCAGTACTGGAAACCATAATGGCTCCAGAGAGTTGTTTATTTATGAAACTAGTTCGAATAACAGCGTCGAATCCATTATTTTCTCTAAGATTTAAAATCTTAAATATAGTACAAGAACCATATGTAACCTCAGTTGTTTGAGAAATCGAATAATCAACACCTTCAACTGGCTCAGCATAATCTTCAAAGGAAACATATATCTTTGCCTCAGTAGATAATTCTTCACCAGGTTTTGCATATAATCTAAAGTAAATATAGTTTGATTTATCAGACTTATCTAAATAACTAGCCCATTCATTCATGTTGTAGTATCCGCTTGTTGAATCTCCATTTGGTTTAAACCATGCACTCACACTATTAGCGAATACATGAATACAGTTAGGACTATTAACAACAGTTATACCACCAGTAATCTTTTGATTAGCTTTTCCAATATTAATCTTTCCAAAAACATTGCTTAAAGGTTTGTTAAGTTTAATTGCATACGTTACACAATTAGCATTGTAGTAGCAATTTGTTGCTTGTGAAACTTCGTAACTACTATCATCAAATTGTTCTTTGTAAGTTAAACCATCTATAAAACCGATTAATTGATTTGCCCCATCTATTGAACCATTTACATCAGGATGATATTCATTTCCAGTGCATGAAACAGAAGCAAATTCAAAATAATGAATATTTGGATCGTTCATTTTTATAACTGCACTATTTATCGTATAGGATATGTCTTGATCAACACCCATCATCCCATAACAACAAACAATTATATTGCGTTCATAATGACTTCTAATGCTCGTTAAAAAAGAGATATAACTTTCTGATAATTCATTTAGAGTTCCTTCACCACGATTCACAATACCAGCATCATTTGTTCCTAAATTAATAATAAGATAATGCGGAATGAATTTATTAAAATCCCAAGGAGTCATATCTGATATTAAACTATAGTTAGTATATTGACTTTCATATGTCCAATATCGCCATGGCGCTTTTATAACAGTCGCTCCATCAAACGCTAAATAATTAGCTTCGGCATTATAATGAAGCATTGTTCTATAAGCATATGTTAATGTGCCGTCTTCATTAGCAATTGTATCTCCTGAACCATCAGCGTTTATACCCGCTCCAACAGTGATGGAATCACCATAAAATTCAAGTTTTTTATGTGGTCTTTCTGGCGCTTTTAAATAATATTCAGCGCCGTATATTGAAGCAAGAGAAATAACACCGCGATATTCATAATTACATCTAACAACTTTTATTATATGAATGTCTTTAGTTAAATTAGCGCATAGCTTAGTATCTTTTTCTATGAGCTTAGTGCCCGTGTCTTTATTATCGATATAAATACGAATTTTTTGGCCAATACCTTCGTTAAATGTGGCGTTTAACGAAGTTCCATAAAAACTTAATTCAAATGCACTAGCGGTATTTAAAATATAAGCCTTATCATCTTTTAAATGGACACGTCCATAATAATTAACAATATTTTCATTTAAAATATCGACTTTTTGATATCTTTGATAAACCGTTAAATCATAAAAGATTGGCTCGCAATCATATTCATTAACTCTAGCTTTAATTTTAGTTTTGCCTTCCCCGTTCGCGGTCACAACCCCGTCTTTATTAACACTAGCGACATCAACATTAGGGGTCGTAAAAGTCACACTATAATCTCTTATTTCTTTTTCATTACAAAATAATTTAGTCTCTAATGATATTTGCTCCCCAGTTCCTAAAACATGTTTATTATCTATAAAAGAAAAATCATAATGATTTTTGATAGGTTCTTCTTTTTGACTAGAAATAGAAATATCACTATTTTCACTATTAAAGGTATTTTGTGAATGGTACGCGTTACAGCTTATTAAAGTTAATAAGGTAAAGGCTAGAAATAAAAACCTAGGAGTTTTCATTTTATTTCTCCAGAAGGAGGATTCATCTCTTCGTTAACTCTAATTGGTTCACCCATCACGGGGAAATCATTTTCGTCAAATGATATTTTTTGTACCGATGTACATCTTTTTGTTTCTTCTAATGATGGATTTGACTGGGCTAAAGCGTGATATGCACACCACACTTCTTTATTATCAGGTGAAGCAAAGAAAGAAGCGTGTCCTACCCCGTATACATCGTTACCTTTTTTAAATAATGGCTCTATATGTTTTTTCCAGTTATTTTTATCGCATATATCGCCACCTAAATATTCTAAAACCCCAAGGCAATAATCATCAGACCAACAGCCATTCGCGGAATAAATAATATAGAGCTTATTATTTCTTTTTAAGAAGAATGCTCCTTCAACGATTGTATATTTATCATAGCCTTTAACTTTTTCCCAAGGTAATTCCGCTTTTGCGATGACACCAAAATGATTAGTGAAATTAAGATTATCATCCATTTCTCTAATTTCTAAAACTTGTTGAGCTTCTTCGTTGACTTTGGAATAGCAGATGTAATATTTATCATCAATGACTGCGAAAGTTGGATCAATAGCGAATAAACTTGTATCAGGTTTTGAATAAAATTCAAAGCCATCAAAAGGATCTTCGCTTTTAGACTTTAAGATTAATAATCTTTTCTTTTCGGCAAATGTATTTTCATTAGATTTTTCTTGACAGCTAGTAAAGATATACCATCTATCTTTTATCTTATACATTTCTGGTGCCCACATTGGCCCAAATACTTGATTATTTCCACATTCATACACCACTTCATAATCCGCTTTGGTGATGAGATTATATAAGTGTTTACTACGATAAATACTCATCTTATCGCATTGACAAGAGGCTAGGAAATAATAATAGCCAGTGACTTTATCAAAAGTAATAAATGGGTCAGAGAAGTTTTGCTGGGATAATGGATTAATGACAAGTTGATTTTTTTCTTCTAAATCATTAATGCCCCATTCGCGATAAAGTAAATCAATCTTTTTCCATTCACACCATAAATTAATATGTAATCTAGTGGCATCTTCTTTAAATTTCATCTTTTTATTAAATAAAGTGACTTTATCCATCTTATCGCTATGGTAAGCGATATCCATATAGCGATAAACTAAAGTTTCTAAACAAATGCGGTCATATAATTTTTGATATAACTTTTGATCTTTTATCTTTAAATTATCAATCGCTTGATAAGCTTCATCAAACGCTAAAAGCATTTTATCGATAAATTCTTTTGGATAATTAAACGGATTAACCGCTTTATCATCAGTATATGTACCAGGAATATCTCTTTCATTTAATAAATAAATAAACCAGTCATTATAAATATCAAAAGCTTTATTCATGGCTTTAGAAGCATCTTTATAAACATGATTCATATATTTATTTATTAATTCTTCTTTGTTGGCTTTTACATCCCACATTAATTTGGATTCTAAATATGTTCTTAAATGTAACCAATCAGAAGATTCATCAGCGTTCCATTGACATTGGTCATATACATATTCCGCTCCATGACTTTTAGCCACTATATAAGTTTCTTGCATATTCATAATGGCGTTATATGGAGATAAATAATCTTGGAATCTAGTAGCATAAATCCATAAATAGATATGAGGAGAAACCATACACCATTTATTCATCGTATCAATAAAATGAGCGTTATGGTCGTTATTAAAGCCGCGCATAAAATCGGCGAATATTGGTGCATAAAAACAATATACGTTATCTCGACACACTACTTCTTCATCAATTAAAGAATAGGTACCATCTTCATTCTTTTTAACTGGAGCGTCAGTTGTTTTATGATAAGCAAAGAAACAAATATTAATGCGGCGTTCAATACCTTTTTCTTTAAAATATTGTTCTAACGCCACTGATACTTTATTACAGAATTTTATAATCGTTGCCGAATTGGCGCCATACCTTTCATATTCTTTTTGGCAAACCGGGCAATCGCACCAGGTTGAAATATCCTGTTGTGTGATGGTGATATTATCAATATCAGGATGAGCTTCAAGGACATCTATGAAAGATTTCATAAATTCTTTAAAGAAAATAGCGAATTCTTTTTCATCCCCGTGCGTATTGAAACAAAGTTGTCTACCATCATCACTAAACCATTTAGGATGATCTACTTTCCATTTTTCAGGTGGAATATAGGCAAATGTATTATGCCAAGGTATATTATTAGGTCCCATCCACATTTCACCCGCTGTAAAGCGCATTCTTTCTTTAGTAACATTATTATCGTTTGGCCATTTAACCGCGCTGATGCGATAGGTAAAATCTGGCACATCTAAAATATCAAAAATAGGAAGAGATATTTCATTTAATTTTTTAAAATATATTTCATCTTTTTGAAAAACATCAAAATCAATTAATTGATGTAATAATTCATAAATCGCGTATATAACGCCATCCCCTTCACCCACGATATAGAGGTTATTATTAATAGTTTTAATAATATAACTACCTCTATTTAATTTAGGGAAGTTTTCTTTATTTTTTAAAATGGTATTACCAATAGAAATAAACAATCCTTTTTGATACTCGCTATCGATTAAAACATTTAAAGAAACACCTGTAGCTAATTTAAGAAAATAATTAAATTCATTGACCGCTTTAACTTCTTTTTCTTTCGAATCAGCGGATACAACAATCACATATTCGCTCTTTTTATTTTTAATCAAATAATTTTTAGAAGTAGAAACATTAAAAATATGTGTGCTATCAAGTTCTTTTTTAATTAATTTATCAAAGGGGATGATTGTGCCATTTAGGGTGTTTCTCATAATTTTTATCTCGCTTTAAATGATGTTAGAGGGTGACTTTATTGTTTTTAATAATGTCTTTATAAAAATCAAAAGAATCTTTCTTTATTCTTTCTTTAGTTTGATAGTCGATATATGTGATACCAAAACGCTTAGAAAAGCCGTTAAACCATTCATAATTATCCATTAAGGCCCACATAAAATATCCTCTAGCGTCCACGCCGTCTTCAATGGCTTTGCCAAAGTAATAAAGGTATTGTTTTAAATATTCAATTCTTGGTCCATCATGAACCTTCTTATCAATGGTCACAATATCAGTGACGACACAGCCATTTTCCATAATATAGAATGGTAATTTATATCTTTCATAAAGGAATTTAGGAGCCCAGTACATTATTTCTGGGAATACTTCCCAATCCATCCCTGTTTTTGGATTACCAACTGGGTGATTAAGTATTTTATAACCGCATTTTTCATTTTTATCGGCTTTAACAGGTGAGCCTGTATAAATGTTATGCCCATAAAAATCTAAAGGTGTGGATATTAATTCCATATCTTCTTTAGTGATATTTGGTCTTTCTTCTTCGCTATATATTTCATAATATTCATCAGGATATTTACCTAAAACAACCGGATCAGACCAAAAAGAGGCATTCCAGAAATTTTCTCTTTGATGCGCGAACATTGCCTTTTTAGCCGCTTCAATATCTTCTTTAGAATTACTAGCAGGTGCATATAAAGAAGAACAAAATGCCGTACCCACTAAGCAGTTATTTTCTCTTAAATATTTAGCGACTAAACCATGGGCTAAAAGGATATTATGGGCCATCTGTAATTTTTCTTTAACGGTATATGGCTTTTTATATTCCACCCCACCTACTTCAATAACATTTGGTGGTTCATTAATTGGTACCCAATATTTAATGAGATCTTTGTAGCGGTCAATCACGACTTTAGCGTATTCAAAGAACCATTTTGGGCTCTCTGGATTTAACCAACCACCTTTTTCAATTAATTCATTTGGGTAGTCCCAGTGGAAAATAGTCGCGCATATTTCTAAATTATGATTTTTTAATTCTTTAAATAATTTATCGTACCACGCTAAGCCTTTTTCATTTATATCTCCAACGCCGTGAGGAATAATTCTCACCCAACTAAAAGAGAAACGATAAGCTTGTACACCTAAATCAGTTAAAAGAGCAAAATCTTCTTTATAACGATGATAATGGTCGCATCCCACAAAAGCATCTTGGTTTTGATAACATAAACCATCAATTGTTGGATAAACATCCCAGTTAGAAATGCCTTTACCGTCTTCAAAAGCCGCACCATCAACTTGGACAGCGGCAGTACCAATACCCCATTTAAAATTCTTCGGGAATTTAACACTTTTTTCCATTATCAATATCCTCCTTTATAGCAATTTGGAAGGAGCCCAACGGTGTTGGGCATTGAGCTCCTTAATAAATTGCTACAAATTTTTAGAAAACAAGAGCAACGTAGATGACTAAGCCATTAGTATAGGCGATTGGATTTTCCATACCGCCACCGGCATTTGCAGACCAGAAGTAAACTGGAGCATTTGTGCCATCACTTGTAGCAGTAGCATCGGCATTCATCCATTCACCAATATGGTTAGACCAACCATAATTCTTATTGCACATAATTGTGCCATCCGAATCCTTGGTGTTAGCAATTAACCAAGCTTCGCCTAAATCTGCGCCAACTTTGACGTAGAGTTTGCAAGCACCACTTGTGGCGCATGGAATATTAGCGGAGAAGCTAGAAAGGTTTTCGGCGGTTAATGTCACTTTATAAACTTGACCAGTAACGCCTTCTGGAAGAGCTTCTGTGCTAGCTTCGACTGTGCATTTTGGTGCAGAGTGATCCACTAATTTGAGGGCGATATAAATCTTCGCTTCTGCTGGGAATTTAACGCTATCGAAGTCTTTAATTGTCACCGCTAATTTACCTTCTTCATCGAGGTTAGCAGTGAAATCCTTTAAGGCACCAAAGGCAGACCACCAGCCATCACCACTATGCCAGAATGTACCAGTTAAGCTACCAATTTGTGGTTCATAATAAACATCATCTTCTAAACCAACAACTGTGACTTTACCAGTGACATCAGCGGCACCTTCACCATAAGCGATGCTTGTGGTAATCGTATTGCATGGTTTATTAATTTCGATGCAGTAGACATCCTTATAACCAGCGATTTCATATGATGTTGTTTTATAAAGGGAATAATCATCTGCTGGAACTGGTTTAATAGCAATGTGGATGCTTGCACCAACAGCAAATTTAGTATTATCAAAGTCTTTAATTGTGACATCTAATTTACCTTCAGCGTCAAGAGTAGCGGTAAAGCCTTTATAAACACCATAAGATGTCCACCAGCTCTCACCACTATGCCAGAACGTACCAGTTAAGCTACCAATTTGTGGTTCATAATAGATGTTATCTTCTTTACCAAAGACAGTAACTTTACCAATCATTTCAGCATTAGCTTCACCACAAGCAAGTTTGAAGTTGAATGTATTGACTTCTCTAACGATGTCAATAGCGTAAACGTTTGAATATCCTTCGACAACTTGTGAAGATTTACCAACGATATAACCTAAGTTGTTATCGCCGTTAAAGGCAATGATTAATTTAGAACCAGTTGGGAATTGTGCACCAAGGTAATCGTTAACTTTGATATTGAGTTGACCTTGATCATCAAGAGTAGCGGTAAATGGAGTATAGTTACCTAATTTGACCCACCAGCTATCGCCACCATGGAAGAATTTGTCAGTTGAATCACCAATTTGTGGTTGGAAATAGACATTTTCATCTGGGCAAGTAATAGTAAATGCACCTTTAATAATTTCCCCAGCTTTACCAACGACTTGGTCAGTTTCAATAGAATTAGATGGAGAAGTGAATGTTAATTCATAAGCTTTAGCATAGCCTTCTACTGGTGTAGTAGCTTCTGCGAAACTATATGTAATAACTGGAGCTTCTTTTAAAGCGATATAAATCTTTGTTCCGACTGTGAATTTAGCGTCGTATTCATTGATTTCAAATTTAATGAGACTATTTTCATCTGTGGTAGCGGAGAATTCTTTCCAAGTGTTATAGCCTTCCCACCAATCGCCTGTATTCTTTTCTGGACGGAACCATAAATCTAAGGAGTTACCTTTGACTCCGACCCATGTTGTACCACCATCGACAGTGACAGCACCATTCATTGCAGTATTAGCCTTATCATATTTAACTGCGCCAACAAATGAGCCACATTCTTTTAAGACTTCAATAGCATATGTTGTATATTCTTCATTGAAGACTTTGTCTGTGACTTTACTTGCTTTCCAACAAATTAATTCAACAGCGACATAAATTTTCGCACCGACAGGGAATTTTCTAGCTTCATAATCTTTGATTTGAACAGATAATTTACCTTGAGCGTCTAATTTAGCGGCACCTTTATACCATGTTTCATAAACATTGGCCCAGCCACCGTTATTTTCTTCGCTAGTGATCCATTGGAATTCTGTACCACCAATGATTGGTTGATAGAAAACTGTTTGACCACCATCAACGACTTTAACAGCGACATTGACGTCTAAGTCCATATCGCTAACTTCAATCGCGGTAGTAAAGCCTAAAGTTTCAGCGTTAACATCGAAACGATAGATTTTTGAATAGCCTTCTAAGATGACTTCTGAATCTTCTACCATTGCGACACTTGCGGCGATAGCTTCAGTTCTTGTTTGACCGCATTCTTTACAAGTGTAAGTCTTTACACCAGGAGTAACGGCGGTTGGTTCTGTAGTGACTTTCCCTTCATCCCAGCTATGACCTTTCGCTTCAATACTTCTTGTGAAAGAATAGCCACAAACGCATGAGAAAGTTTTAACGCCTTCTTCCGTACATGTTGGTTGTTTAGTAATGGATTCGGTGAACTCATGAGCGACTTTTTCTGTTGTTTCGCCACACGCACAAACTTGCCAGTGTTCATCATCGTTATGCTCATAATGGAAATCATGTTCATGATTAGATGATGGATCAACTGGGACAGAAGTTCCGCTTGGAGTTACTGTTCCACTTTGGTTACTGTTATTGCTACTTTCTTTCGCTGGACTACCACAACCAGCGAGAAGAAATAGAGCAGCTAACCCAACCATCAGCTTTTTAATGTTTCTCATATTTTTCTCCTTTCAAAACATTATGCTTTTTTATGCTTTTTCTAATTTTCATTAGAATTAGGGCCTTAATAATTAAATCCATAAATGGATGAGACATAGAATTTAGTGCCTTCTGGAGCTTTACCACCCGCTTTGATGATAAATAAGAAGCCATCTAAATTTTGTTCGTCATAAATGACTTTGCCTTCGTTATTAGTGATATGGTCATTCTTCAAAGCGAAATGAACTCTCGTCCAATGACCTTTGATTAAATTCGCGGTATGAACTTTTTGACGTGAAGCAACGCTCATTTCATTAGCTCTTTCTGTTTCAGTCATCACATAAAATACGAGGTCCGTATAACCATTCAATGGATATTTACCAGGGAAGAAGTAGCCAGTTATGTCGCTTACTCCACCATAAGTAATTTCCATACATGAAGAATCTTCATATTTAAGATATGGTTTATCTTGTTCCATTAAATCATCGATATTAACACCGACAGTTGTGGAAATATGTCCATAATAATCAACATATGAGGCTGTTGTGGTCACTTTAACACCACTCACCCACCAAGTTGTTGGAACTAAGCCTACACCCATAGTAATAATTCGATTATCTGGTTTAGCACCAACATAAATTGATGATAACCACATGACATCTTTTTTAGTGGGTGATTCATAATTAGTAAATCTCACACCAAAACCAGTTGGATCATAATGTTTATCGGTTAACATATTGCCGTTTTGATCCATGACTTTAGAAAAATCATCGACAATAACTTTATTCCATTTATGTGGTTCTAAAATGATACCTTCAGTTACCCAAGTACCGGCTTTATAGCCACTGACTTCGGTATAAATATAGAAAACAATGTAATTATATTTAGAGATATTAGCGATTTCTGGATTATTAATAATGACCGCTTCTTCGTTTCTACCAGTTAATTGGATTTTTGTTGAACCCGCTTGTTCATTAACATAATTATCTTTATCCGCGCCTTTTACATCATTAGATGTAATGCTTCTAGAAGCATCATAAGAAATAGTCGCTGTATTTAAAGCGGTTAAATTAGATAAATGTTCTGCGCTATCAGCGAAATATAATTTATCTTTAACATAATCTTTAAAACAAACATTAATGAAATAATATTCCCCATTTATTTCTAATCTAAATTCTTTAGTTAAACCTTTAAATGAATCATTAATACTAATGACAGCCTTATCTCCGTTAACAGTGAAAGAAATTGGTGCATAATTATCATTATCTTTCATCATAATAGAAGTTAAGCCACTAGCATTTAAACCTAAAGAAGTTAAATCGATATATTTATTTGCTTCGCGCATATTAACAGCGTAAAGTTCTTCGATATAATTTGTTGGCGTTTTAACGTTAATAACAATATCTTTGCTATATGTTTTTCCTTCGTCAACAAATGAACAACTAATAAATGTCTGACCTTCATTAACCGATTTAACTAAGCCGTTATTAACAGTTGCGACATTATTATCTTTACTCGTCCAATTAAAGGCGACATTCGCTAATTTATCATTAATATAAGCTTCAGCGCTTAAAGTGGCTTCTTTGATATAAGCGGTACCTTGATAAGAAGCAGTCGCTAAATTAAGAGCTTCGTGATTTAAAATAATTTCAACGTGAGGAACGACTTTAACGTTACATACGCGCACATTTTCATAATTATGATAGGAAGAAGTAATGGTAATATCCGCTGTGCCTTCTTTTAAACTTTTGATTTCATTATTTTTAATTTCGACAACTGAAGGATCGCTAGATGTATAAGTATAATCAGCATCTACTTTTTGACCTCTAAATCTAGTTTCTTCATTAAATGAAATATTTTCATTAACATAGACTTCAACTTTTTCTAAGCAATCAAATGTTGGTACTTCACCACTTGAAACAACAGTCACTGTTAAAGTATCTTCCGCTCCTAAATAAGAAGCTTTAATCGTGGTAACGCCAACACCATTACCGTATACAAAGCCTAAGTCATCAACTGAAGCGACACTATCATCTTCGCTAGTCCATTCGATTAAATGCTCTTCACCTTCTAAAAAGCCGTCTAATGTGTAATTAATTTGATAAGAATCATCGGTTTCAAGCGAAATATAATCACGTGAGAAATTAATGGTTCTAATTATATTATCAGATGATTGTTCAGAGCCATTATTAGACTGATTGGAATTATTATTATTTCCACAGCCTGATAAAACTAATAGAGATATAAGTGGTATGAGTTTAAAAATACTTTTCATATACTTGCCTCCTTAGAAATCACCAAATAAAGTCGAAATATAAACTGTTTCGGCTAGCATTGATATACCTAAACGTGTCACATCATCTTGAAATTTTTTCCACATTGATTCTCTTTGATCGTTTGAATAATATGACTTATATAATTGATAATCGATATAACGATATGAAATACTTTCTAGCAATATTCTTTCGTAAAGTCTTTCATAAGTGACAGGATCTAAATCTTTTAATGGTTCAATGGCCTTATAAGCTTGTTCGATATAGTTTAAGTACATATCGACTTGGCTCTTTGGGAACATTTCTTTAGTTAATTTATCATCAAATGTTGGAACACCAATGCCGTCCGTTAAGAATGTGTAATAACTAAATGTATTCCATTCATTAAATAATTGGAACATTGGTTGATAAGCATCTTTAAACCAGTGTTTGAAATAATCTTTAATTAATTCGTTTTGATCAAGATTAACATTCCACAATAATTTGGATTGTAAATAAGATTTTAATAAGCTCCAACCAGTTGGAAGTGTTTGATTCCATTGGCCTTGGTCATACATATATAAAGCACCATGTTCATAGGCAAATCTATAATTAGCGCCCATGGTTGGGAAATTATTCATTGGTAATAAATAGGCTAAAAAGTCAGTACCATATATCCATAAATATGTCTTTTTAGTACAAGCCTGCCAGCAATCTAATGTTGTGGATGTACTTAAATTTAATGAATCTGTTAAAGGTGTACGATAATCAGCGTAAATTGGTGCATAGAAACAACAAACGTTATCTCGACAAACAACATTTTCATCAATTGGTACCCAATTACCATTTTCATCCTTTTTGACTGGAGCCGCTTCTGTTTTGCTATAAGCAAAGAAGAGGATATCAACATCACGCTTTATGCCTTTTTCTACAAAATATTCATTTAAAGCGTCACTAACTTTATTGCAGAAGATAACGACTGCTGCTGAATCCGCACCATTATAGCGGCGTTTCATTTCTGTACATGATGCACATTCGCACCATCCCGCACCATCTTGTTGGGTAATAGAAATAGTTGAACAATTTGGATTATTATCAATGACTTTGATAAATGAATCCATGAATGTTTTAAACATGCTTTCTTGTTCAGCGGTATCCCCGTGCGCTGTAAAACATAATTGTAAGCCATCATCGCTAAACCACTTTGGATGGCTCGCTTTATATTTAGAAGGTGATAAATAATTAAATGTATTATGATATGGAACATCATCTGGACCCATCCAAATATTGCCTGAGCTAGATGAAGTATTAAAACGCATTCTATTTCTTAAGACTGAGTTATTAGCGACCGCACCATAACCACATATTCTTAATTCGATATCTGGGACTTCTAAAAGATTGAAGCTATGAACTTTTAATTTTGTTTTTGGAATATAGTAATATTCATTATTGCCATATACTTCTAAACCGATTTCATATTTTAAAAATTCATAAGCGGAATAAGTGATACCAAAAGGTTCTCCGCCTAATAAATAGACATTATTTTTATCTGATTTAATTAAGACACCACTTCTACCTAATTTAGATTCATCGTTAAAGTTAACCGCGGCATTTTTATAAGCGGTTGTTTTACCAATAGAAATATAATGTTCATTTTCGATAAATTCACTATTGGAAACGATATCTAAATCAACACCAGAAGAAAGATAGACAAAATATTTAATTTCTTCTGCGACATTTTGTAATTGATCTTGTTTATTTTCATCTTCCGCGACAAGAATTTTATAATCATCAATATAATTAGCGCCCACTTTAACAGTGTATTTATGCGTGCTATATGTATTTTCTTCAAATAAAACTTCACCAACTTCTAAAGTAGAATCATCAGTTACGACTTCTTCTTCTGGTTCATCTGGCACTATTGAAGAAGGAATAATAGCGCTAGAAGAGACGTTAGAAGAACTTTGCTTATTAGAAGAACAACTAACGCTTGTTAATAAGGTTATTAGTAAAATAGAAACTTTTTGTAAATTATTTTTCATTTTATTTCACCTCACTTACTGTAATATCAAAATCCATAATCGTGATGTTATTAGCCTCATCTAAAGCCACATAACGAATGATATGTTTGCCAGGCATAACGAATGTATATTGATAATTTCTAACTTCGATTATTTGTCCTGTTGGTTGAATCATAAAGAGCACTAATTTGATATTTTCTTTAGCGGATAAATTATCACTAAGTATTGGTTCGACAAATTTAACTGTTTCACCCACATTAGCGGTTGTAACATTATTCTTATCAAAAGCCACGACTGGGGCGATTTTGTCATAAACAGTGATGACGTAAGTGAAATAAGCACTATTATCGTCATAGTCTGTAATATGATAGCTAACGCGGTATAAGCCATATTTATCCGCTTTAAAGCTATTAGTGACATCGCAGTTAACATCTTTAATTTCTTTACCATCAAGATCTTTAATATATTGATTTTCTTCATTAAAGACGCTTAATGAAATTTTTGGACATGGATCTAAAACGTCATAAGCGGTTGCAGAACATAAAGTCACAACATCATTTAAGTTTTTAGAACCACCATAATCATCATCCATGACCGCACGTGGACGGATGTAATCATATTTAGTGGAAGACATTTCTTGTCCGTTTAAATCAATAACGGATATAGCGACATTATTATTAGAAGGATTATTAAATTTAATTGTTAAATAAATAGAACCAGAACTAAAACCGTTAAATTTAACGCCGCTAGTGTATTTTTTAACTGGAATAGTCACATCGTTATTTGTTTGGATCTTAAAACTAGAATTATTAAATTTAATGAATTGATTACCATCATTAAATAAGCCGTTCCCTTCATATTTAAAATCAGTATCGTCATTAACGATGACTTCTGGCTTTTCCGCTGCTGGATAATAAGTAATCTTAATCTTTTCATCTTTATTAACAGAATCTTCTAAATAGAAATCTAAAGAAGAGAAATTATTGGAGGATGAACGTAAGATGAAATTAATTTCAAATTCATTAGCCGCTAAATTGTTAATAAATGTCGCGGAACCTGAAGAAGAAGATGAAATCTTAATTTCACTAGATGTCGCACTCGCAGTAGCGGAATTACCATACCAATATTTATCCATATGAATAAAGCCATCATTAGAAGTTGTCACTACTTGGATATGATAATCTTTAGTGTTACTAGCTTTATCATTTTCACAAATATAACGGACTATGACGTCACGGATATATTGATTAGATGTAGCAAATGTGACTTTATTATTTTCTAAAGCTATTTCTTTACCACCATCAATAATTTTGATTTTAGAAATAACATCAGGATTATCGACATTATTAAAATCAACCGCGTTAATTAAAGGTAATTCATATTCATAACCCGCAATATAATAAGGAAGTAAAATAGCTTCTTCATTAATAATTGGGGCTTCTGAAATAGTAACATCTAAGTTATAAGAAATTGTTTTAACTGTACCAACAAAATCAATTGCTTCATAATTAACAACATATTGCCCCTCTTCTAAAGGAATATATGTTTTTTCAACTTCAACTTTTTCGTTTTCTGGAGTAAGGATATATGTTTTAGTAATGGCTGGACCAATTGCCCCACTAATAGAAATATCAGCTAACGAAATAATTTCACCAACATAGCCTTTTTTAGCGTAGCCATCAACAAGAGATAAATTAAAATCTCTTTCTTCATTAACACAGTTAATTTCGTAGACCTTTTTAGTTTCATTTAAAGAATAGTCAGTACATGAATATTCAATATAATATTTACCTAATTTAGTAGGAATGAAGCCATCTTCTAAAGTTGGAACGTTAATCTTGCCGTTGTAATAATCGCGATAAACTCGTATTTTAGCGCCGACATCACCACTATATTGGTCATTACCTACCGCATCAAAGAAACGATATTTTTGATTGATAATAGCGTCAGGCATATTGTCAAAAATGTCATCGATGATGAGATTTGGTTTGCTTTCATCCACTAATACTTCTTTTTCTAAGTCTTTTTCACCGATATTAGTGACGCATATGGTCGCTGTTGGAGCGAGCATATTTTCAAACCAGGCTGATACTTTACATTCACCTGTTGTCATACCTTCCCAGAATTCGGAGAAATATTCGCTATCATCTAAGTCACAAATCATGCTTTGTCCACTTTCATTAGTCAAAGATAGACCCATCATGTTTTTATAATCAAAGAACAAACCAATACGGTTAGAGATATATTCTCTTTCGGTTAATGGTTTCATTGTTTTAGTGCAGCAATAGAAATTACATTGATAAGGATAACCAAATATAGAACCAACATGTATTCTACCTAAGGCTTCTTCTACACCAGTTGGAGTTTGATTATCACCACCAACACGCATATAAACGATCCCATGGCTATAGCCTTGTCTAGAAGCATCAATTTCATATTGGACATAACGTGATTCATCATAGACGTCTGTTAATCTAATTTTTAATGTATTAGCGTCAGTCACACCTGTTTCCGCTGTGACAGGATAAAAACTAAAGACGCTTTTACTAGTACCTAATTCTTTTAAATCAATAATTTCATCAAAATGGAAAGTAGCGCCCGCACCTAAAGTGACCACTAAGCTTTCTTTTGATGGTGTTTTTGGGTGTGACCCATAAATAGCACTACCTTCACCAGTCACATAATATTTCTTTTTTGCGACATAGATGCGGTAATCTTTAATATTTTTATCAGCGCGATATGAGATTGTATAATAACCCATATCCGCTGGAGTGAATGTATCTTTTTGATAGGCGCGTCCATTTGGATAGACAACATATTTAGTGGCTTTGATTTTTTGACCACCATCGTCAAAATAATAATCAGGAATATTAATGACTTCATTAGTGTAATAAGTATCTTCAAATTTGACTTCTTCATTGTCCGCTAATGTCACAATTGACGATAAAGAAGCTGTAATCGGAATAGCGCTCACACCTAATAAGCCTAATAATAAAGGTAGAATAATTAATTTCTTCTTCATATTATTCTTTAATACCTCCTGTCGATATGTTGCCCATGATACGGTTATTAAAAATCATAAAGATAATGAGTATTGGAATGACTACCACCATACAACCCGCTAATTTCATTGGGGTGTTGGATAAAGAACCGACTGTAGATTGATTGAACCAATATAAACCACTTGCTAAAGTTGGATGGGTTGGTAAATAAATCATTGGAATTGAGAAATCATTCCAATAGCCAATAAAGCTTAATAATAAGACGGTAATCACAGTATTTTTTACTAATGGGAAATTAACTTCTAACATGATGCGTAAATTACTTGCCCCATCAATACGCGCTGCTTCATCATAATCTTTCGAGATGCCTTTAAACATGGAATGGAAGACAAGGAAATAAATACCTAAGAATGATGAACGCATGATAAATATGCCGAATATTGAATCAAATATACCTAAGCTCTTAGCCATATTAATTTCACTAGGTAAAGAACCAACAATTGGAAGAATCATTGTGACCACAACAATGCCATATATGATTTTAGAGAACCAGTTATCAAATTTGGCCACTAGATAAGCCATTACTAAAGTAACTGCAGTTTGCACAATTGAAGCACCTACTGAATATAAAATTGAATTAAGGAACATTTCTTCGATATAGACGACTCTAGTTCCATCAGCGGTTGTCACTTTAATATTTAAAGACGATAAAGCGGTCGTATAATGATCCCACCGCCATTCTTTTGGGAAACCTAATGTGTTAAGTCTAAAATCACTCATTTGATCTTTTAAAGAAGTGATAAATCCCCAACCAAATAAAAGAATTAAACTTAAAGAATAAATAAAGAGAATAACAAAGACAACGATCGTGAAGGTCGAGAAATTAAATTTTCTTCTAGGCTTTTTATATAATGCGCTTCTCACCATATTAATCCCTTCTTGGTCCAAACCTTTCTAAAACAAACTTAAATAAATAAGTAAGTGGGACCGCAAACATGGTCATAACTAAGCCCATCGCCGCTAAATAAGGATAAGAAGCACGCGAACCTTCGACTGTTCCGGTATATAAGTAATAACCAAATGTATAAACTCTTAAATCAGCATTACCACCAAAGAAAGCATATAAACCTAATTGATTAGTAAATATACCAGCAACACCAACCACTAAGAATGTCACTAGTGTTGGCCAAATACATGGAAGAGTAACATAGAAAAATTCTTGGAATGAATTAGCCCCATCAATTTTTGCCGCTTCTGGAAGAGCGTTATTAATGTTAGTCATCGCTGAAGAATACATGATGACGGTTGAGCCAAACCCTGTCCAAGTAGCGTAGAATAAGACAGCGAATAATGTCGTTTTAGTATCACTTAACAAACCATTTGGGCGCGTCGCTAAATGGAAGATAAGCTTCATTAAATCTGGATAAGCATCTTCTGCGAAATAAGAAAACATAATAATCATCGCAATAGAAGAGATGATTGATGGTAAGAATAAAAATAATTTAAAGAATTTCGATAAGAAATATTTTTTATAAACATAAAATGAGAAAAATAAAGAGAATGGCACGCCAATCAATAAACCAATGCCATAGGCAATAAAGGAGTTTTTCCACGATTGTTGTAATTCAAATGAACCAAATAAATCTTTGAAGACTTGTACAAAATTATCAAAGCCAATAAAGGTGACACTACCAGTGGTATTATCGATTTGCTGGAATGATAAAAGAATGGAATTAAAGTTAACAACAATATAAAAGAGCACAAATTGAATAACAGGGAAAGCCGCTAAGACGGTATAAAAGATAATGTCTTTTTTCTTTTTAGAAATACGGCGGAATAATTCCCCGTCTAAAAACAGACGTTTGAAACCAAAGCGTACTTTTTTAATAAACGATAATTTGTTACTCGCTTGTTTCATATTTCCCTTCTTTAAAAGTATTTAGAATATTTAGACCAATAAGATTCGTTATAGTTATCTCTAATGCCGTTAAATAGGGCTTCTGCTGTTTTAGTGGAAGCAGTTGTTTTAGTGCACATTTCTTTAACAGGGTTGTTATAGACGGTAGAACCGACTTTAGATTGGAATGTACTACTAAAGTCTAAATTTAAGACATCATTAGCGTAGATTTGATTGTTAGTAACGGCTTGGACTAAATTACCGTTTTTAGCTAAGTCATAGACTGATTTACCAAAGCAATTAAGAGAATTATATTGTTCTTCGCTTAAGGTATATTTAATAGCTTTAGGAGCATTAGTAATGACATTAAATTCCGCTAAAGATTCATTGGTATTAGCCATAATTAAGAATTCTTTACCTAAACGGAGATGTAATTCGTCACAGTTTTTATTTAAGAAACATAATGAATTTAAGAAACCTAATAAAGTGGTCTTTTCACCAACTTGTTCTTCTGTGGCTTTTGGTAAAGGCATCATGGCAATACGTCTATTCGCTCTAGAATATTCTCTGCCATAATTAGTTTCAGCGTAATCAAATGTCCCACTATTGGCGGCTTCATTTTCCCAATAATTACCTTCTGGAAGCATCGCGATAGCGTTACCTCTAATCGCTTCTTCTGGATAAGAAAGGAGGTAAGTTTGTTGCGCACCTAAATGGTCTTCAGTAGCGACAAATGAACGTTCACCAAAATATTTAGGATTGGAAACGATTTGTTCCATAAACTTTAATGCATAATATCTGCCAGCTGATTCAAATGTTTTATAACCAGTAGCATTATTAATTGTTGTTGCTTCTTTTTTAGTGATAACACCACTATCAGGTATCTTTTCCACTAAATTAGTAGCGGTACCGTTATAGTTGAACTGTAATGGTAATTGTTCAGCCCCTTCATAATCCGCGGCTAAAGCGGCTAAAAATTTCGCATTATATTCAAGTTGATATTTGCCAGACCATGTAATAGGTGTAATACCTTTTTTAACCATAATAGCCATGACATCGGCAAATTCTTTATATGTAGCAGGAAAACCATCATCACTTGTACCAGCTTTACCATCTGGACCATTAGATTTAACTTGTGAAGCATTACGGCATAAAGCAATTTCGTCGCCATCATATAAAGCGTTTACTTTGCCTGCTTTATCTGGATCAGCAGCAATATATAACTTTTTATCTTCCCAAAGTTTTAAATCATATGTTAAACCATAGAAACCTTCATAATGAGGAATACCAAATACTTTTCCTTCAGCGGTTTGATAGAATGACTTTTGGGCATCGCTAAATTTATTTAAGATTGTGCCACTATCGCCATAGGCCGCTAAATCAGTATTAACAACATCGCTAATATCCGCCATAACACCAGCGTTTAAATAGTCATAATAGAAAACTGATTCACAAAAGAAAACATTGTTATTAGATGTTGGAATAGTCGCTAATAAGTGGTTACCTTGTGTTTTAGAATTATCAATGACGACTTGCACACCGAGTTTATCGTTTTCAAAAGATTCGTCTTTATATTTTTCTTCGAATTTTTTCTTTAATTGTCTTAACCAGCTATCACCATATCCACCGTTAAAGTTAGATACGTAAAGTTGGGTCCTTGATTTATCAATTTTTTCATCAACACCATCATCGGAATTATAATTTTCATGTCTACAACCCGTTATTAGCAAAAAAGTTGTCAAAAAGAGCAAAGTGTATTTTTTCATATAAGTTTCCTCAACTTCATAATAAAACGATATGTTAGAGGAGACAATGTTTTAACATTTCAGTAAAATTACGTTTTTTTTGACAATAATTTCAACTTTTTTGAAACAGACCAATTTTTTTGTTTTTTAAAGTATATTAGGCGACATTTACAGTCCAAATTCTTTTATAAGTTGTATATAAAACCATAACAAGTGATGAAATATCATCAATCTCTAAATCAGGTTGCTCTAATTCCTTGATTTGATTGATGTCACCTTTTAAATAAAGTTTGATGATATCTTTAATAAATTTAAGTCTTTCTTTTAAGCCGCCTAAGCGCACAGCGTGAACTTCAAAACTATTAGTTTTATTTTCTTTTAGCCACTGCTCTTTAAATGTATTTATAAAAGCATCAATATTTTTAATTAATCTAGGAATCTTTATATTAGCGATGTTATCTAATTCTTTGATGTTTTTATTTAAATAAGATTCTTTGATGTTCTTTGCTAAATGAGCCTTAATTAATAAGCAATCACATAGTTTTTCCAAATTATTGAAATATAGATAATAAGAAGGATTTCTTTTTTTGCATATCTTCATTTCTTTTTTAAGTGAGGAGATATTATCAAAAGAAAAGCGCTTCAATATGACATTATATAAACTAGAAAATGGATCACTATACATAATGATTTTAGCCATATTGCCATAATTTAAATGATTATAATGATCAATCTCTTCTTCTTTTTTAACCATTAATAAATCAGAAAATAAGAAGTCTTTAAATCTAAAGTCGTAAACCTTGGAAGATATTTGGTTTAAATAAGTGATATTTGTCTTATGAGCGTAAGAATAGGCTCCATAATATATGATTGTTGGTAGATTAGAAAATAAAGAGGCTTCCGCTCCATCATCACTCCAAGCGGTTAATATCACTTTTTGGACATGATGTTTTTTGCATTCTTTTAATTGAATATTAGCTAAATAAATTGAGAAATTATTTTGTGGATTCCAACCATTCCATTTCCAACCACCTGAAGCAAATATTGTTTCTCCTTTAAATAAAGAATGATTTCTAAACATATTATTAAGCATTCTTTTATCATCAGTCACATAGTCCCAATAAACTTGATTGATATTAGAAGGTACTTTATTAATGACATCGAATGGTAATGTCTTTGTTTTATCGTAATAGTCCCCAAAAGACATACGGAAAAACATATCGCTCCACATCTCTAAATTGAAATTATATTTATTAGCGATTTCATTAACTTTATTTAAATGATTAAGCATGATATCTGAAGTTTTTTGATGACCATATATATCTAAGTATTTACCTCTTCCTAATTTATGAGCTTCATCCATACCGATATGAACTGTTTTAGAAGTAAAATATTCATTAATTGTTTTAAACATACGATCAATCAATAAATATGTTCTTTCATTATTAACTAGTAAGATATCGTCGATATCATTAATTTGATGATATTCTGGCCATAAAAATATGGCGTTTAAATGGGCTAAAGTCTGTATAGCGGGTATTAATTCAATGCCTAGATTATGGCAGTAATTATCAAATTCTTGAATTTCTTCTTTAGTGTATCTTCCTCTTAAATGACCAAAAAATGGTTCATCTTTAATTTCTAAAATATCTTCTAAATATAAATAAATTTGATTAAAGCCACTGAAGGCTAAATTAAGAGCTTCTTTTTTTAACGTTTCAATTTTAGGAACGGCGTCTCTAGCAACATCAATTAAATATGCAAGATGCGGGAAAATCGATTTTTCTTCTTTAGTAAAATTTTCTTCATCTTCAAAAGTTTTTAAAACCGCGAGAGCTTTATATAAATGGTTTTTTAAACGATAAATAATATGAACGTCTTCTTTGTTTTTAATAACCTTTAAATCAAAAGAAGCTGTAATATCTTGATTTAACGAAATCGAAAATTTATTTAGTCCTAATTGACGAATGACTTCTTCCATAAAAAGGCCCTCTTTTATATAAATTAATTACGTATTTATTTTATAGTGATTATGATTTCACACTTATTAAATATTTTAGCAAAAGGATTACAAGATTTTTGAAACAAAAAAATAAACAATTAACAAATATAAAAGAACCACCATTTGTTATATAAAATATAAAAATTGTTTCAGTTTTGTTAAAACTTTTAATTATTTTTTGAGCGTGCTAATTTAATAATATATGAACAAAAGCGATGCATCAGAAAACGAATTGATATTTTCGATTTTAGATTCAAAAGACACGGAAAATATCGCTAAAATTGGGCGCGCTCTATCATCTCCTCAAAGAGTGAGCATTTTAAAAGCGCTTGCAAAAAAGCCCATGAATTTATTAGAAATATCTGATGCTTTAAAGATGCCTGTTTCTTCTGTTTCTTTTAATGTTGATGTTTTAGAAGACGCCAAATTAGTGCTCGTTGAATATAAGCCAGCGATTAAAGGGCATATGAAATTATGTAGCATTACTAATACAAGTATTCATATCCTAATGGAAACTCATGAAGAAGAAAATAATCAAGATATCGTTATTGAAATGCCAGTTGGTTGCTATACAGAAGCTAATTTTATCGAAGGCTATTTAGTTAGTGAAAAAGGTTTTATTTACCGCGAAAAAGATTGTCCAGATGCGATATTTACTCCCGAAAGAATAAAAGGACAATTATTTTCATTTAAATCAGGGCACGTCATCTATGATTTTCCTAATTATTGTCATGATAATAACGCTAATTACAAATTAAGTGTTTCTTTAGAAATGTGCTCTGAAGCACCATTTTATAGAAATGATTGGCCAAGTGATATCACTATTTGGCTTAACGATATTGAAATAGGAACATTTACTTCCCCTGGTGATTTTGGTGGTAAAAGAGGGGTCTTTACTCCCCTATTTTGGAAAACAGAATCAACGCAGTTTGGTTTATTAAAAACTTTCTCTATCGACGCAAATGGTTGTTATATTGATGGAGTACAAGTCGTTAACAAAAATAGAATTAAGGATTTAAATTTGGATAATAGCAATACCATTAGACTGAAGATTGGTTTTAAAGAAAACGCCATTCACATGGGTGGAATAAATATATTTGGCCGCCATTTTGGTAATTATGCGCAAGATATTGTTTTAACCATATCTAAAGATATAAAGGATAAAAGTAATTATGATTTATAAAAAAATAATGCTTAATTCTTTTAACAAAAACGCTTCTAAAGATGCTGTTTTAGAAATTTATCTATATGATTCTTCTTCTAAAAAAAGACCCGCTATGTTAGTGGTTCCTGGGGGAGGCTATTTTTCTATCGCCCCACTTGAAGGAGAAACTGTGGCTTTAAGATATCAATCAGAAGGATTTAATACATTTGTTTTAACATATGCTATTAACAAACCCTACCCTGCTTCTCATTTAGATTTAGCGGTCGCGTCTTTATTTATTCGTTTACAAGAAAATGAATATAACTTAGATGGTCCTTTTTTTATGGTTGGTTTTTCCGCGGGAGGACATTTAGTTGGTTCGTTTTCTTATTTATATCCCGAATTAGCGGCAACCCGAGAAATTAATCCCGCTGCA
>JAEEGH010008279.1_pt1 | contig 24654 bp, 18 predicted proteins | sample 9134181 | NCBI WGS metagenome assembly JAEEGH01 (sample SAMN16246544, study PRJNA631951) | gut metagenome | biome: gut microbiome; feature: rumen; material: DP-attached | host: Bos | place: Iran: Karaj | collected 2018-10
GTTCATTGCTTTTGCGGATTGAAAATCCTTATACTCAATGGGTCTGGATTGCAAATCCAGACCAGCGGCACGCAGCCGAACATCTGCTGGGTCGGAGCCAAAGGCACGGCATGGAACATCCGCTGGGGCGGGGAAGTACTATATGCGTAGCGGAAGCACCTGTCCCTAGTCCCCTCAGTCTCAATGTATGACTGATTGTCAGTATGATAAGGGTAATTATTTGTTTTCTTCCAGACGTATACGATATCTCTCTTTCCAAGTATTGATAATGCTGTCACAAATTTTGTATTGCTCTTCATCCTGCATAGAAGGGTCAAGACCTCCTTTATAAATATTCCGCAAGCGATACACTGACTTTAGCTTATTATCTTTGTAATAAGAATTCCAGCAATACGACACCAATTTCTTTTTATCGGAATCAGATAGGTAATGGTAGTTCTCGTAAAGCAAAACATAACCTTCAGCTGCAAAATGGTAACCGTAAGAATAATGATATTTATTCCCCAATAATAGCGCATATTTTATGACATTAAGAATATCCTCACGTTCGTAAGTGTATGTGGTATACCGATAGAAGATCTCAAAAGCATCAGTGTCTCCGTTCTCGATTTTTTTGAAAAAATCGGGGTCGCCCTCTACATCGTCAACATACGGATTTTTCCAACATTCTTCACATTCCTCATTCTCTCCACTCTCACTTTGGATGATTAACTCTTCTGTTGTGTCTTCAATAGTGCCATTAGGAGCTGTCACCTGACGATTTGTACAAGAGGATAGCTGCAATGTTGTAATAACTAAGAATAAAATCAGAATTCTCATAATTGTCAAACTGTTGTGTTTTTCAATGAATTAAGTACCTATATCCAAAGGCTCTTTTTGGGACCACACGGACAAGACTATTCAATCTTGCATAATTGGGAAGTTCGTCTAATTTCTTTCCTTCTCGATATACGTTCCAGTGACCTGGCATATGCCTATAAGGATCCTTATAGACATTCATGTTGTTATATTCTAAGTTATAGTTCAATGTGACATCCCACGATGGTGCAATAATAATTGCGTTAGGCATCTCTTTCGATAGTGTTTGTGCAATATTATCTTGTGGATACTCGGGAACCTGCAATTCCGTTCCCGCTCGGCAGACGACAAGAATTACAATTGTCAATCCTCCTTGTCTGGAGTTTTCTTCGTAAACACCATTATATTGCTTGAGGAAATCTGCAATTCCCTCAGGGGTATTGCCGTTTTTCATCTCAATACTACCATTATACATCGTGTACCGATTGTTATCAAATTTAACAGTGGTACTTTGAGAAGATGGATATCCTTCTGGAACGGCACCATGTCCATTCACGATTAGCATTCCTGGATATGAAGACTTGCAGGCTTTCGACAGTTGCTTGCTTTCAGGTTTACTTGGGTCAGTAGTATTAATGGTATCCATGCCCATAGGATCAATCACCTTGATGGGATTCCACATGCAGTAGTTGTATGGTGATATACTTGGGTACTTGTCCGCTAACGGGTCGACGCTCAGCCACATGGTCATAAGTTCATAATCCATGTACCTCGCGCCGAAGTAGCCATACCCCGTCTCCTCGTCGCGTTCTTTGCCCGTGAAGGTGAAACGTTCGCTGTAGCCGCTCGTGCGCTGGTCAACAAAGCGTTCGCCAAATGGCAGGTACTGCAGGTGCTGCACGGCTGCACCCGATGCGTCGGTAATCCAGCTCGCACTGCCAAGGTGGTCACCATGATAGTAATACACCTCGGGACTCCCACCGTCACTGGAAACCTGATGCATCGCTACAATAAACTTACCGTATTCTGTAGACACTTCTGCCTGCATCCGTTCTGGTATCTCCTCAACAAAGATTCCATTATCCCCCATATACTGTCCCCCGTCCATGATGCAGTCCACGTCATTCGCTTCAAGCACCCGACGGTTCACCTGAGCAAGGCTTTGGCCGTACAGACGGTTGGCTCTCGCGTGGAGACTGTCGGTGTTCGACAGGTAGATGCCCACATCCAGGCCGCCGTCCCCTATGCGGGCGGCAACGCGCTCCATGCCCGTGTAGTAGTGCTTGGTGTATCCCCTGTCGGTCAGCACCATGTACGCCGACGGGTAGAGCGTTACTTTCTCCAGCGTGGAGATGGTGCTCATATAGTCGGCATTCACATCCAGCACGCTGTTGTCGCCTGTCAGCTTGATGCGGCGTTGACCTCGTCTACGTTGCTCCATCTCGGCATAGCTCAAGCAAGCTTGGCTCTGCTCTCGACTTCCGCAACTCCCCCCGCCGTAGGCGTAGGCGTAGTAGCTGTAATGGTTGTCATCCACTGCCACATGCATGCGGTTACGTCCCGTGACGTTGCTTTGGTTCGGAAAAGAAATCAAGATTTCTTTTCTCTCACCTTTCATAACATTGTCCTGCAACGGGGTTTTATGAATCAATCGGTTCATCTTCGTTGGTCCTATTTACAACATTATTCGGTGTGCGTCACTTGACATAGTATCCGCCTGTGCGTTTGCTTCCACGGCGTTCTATCAGACTGTGTTCATCTATTAGTTTCCGCAGTATTTTATTAAGAGTGTCTCGTGGAATACCGCAGTGGTCAATTATTTCAGAAGCTTGACAGCCTGAATGAGTCCTAATATATTCATATACCACCTGCTGACTATCATTTAATGTGCCATTTAATGTGCCATTTAATGTGCCATTTAATGTGCCACTACTCTCTATCGGCTGTCCGTTGAGCATTTTGGCAAAACGGAAAACAACAATGACATTACCATTGTGGGAGGTAATTTCCGGCTCAGGCAACCCAGCTTCAAGGCACTTGCTTTTCATAAGTCCGAGACCGCGACCCCAGTTCTCGAATGTGCCGCGATAGAAGAACGAACGCGCAATAATGGGATTGTTAGGTTTGGAAATCATTGGTGGGTTTTGGCTTGAATAATCCACCCCTTGGGGTATCTGCCCAAAATTGACAATTTCTATTCGGTCATCGAATATGGCTATTCCAATGGAACCTCCAGGAGTGTTGTATTCTCTGTGGATGAGTGCATTAATTACACATTCCCTCAATGCATCGCGCGGCACGGTCAGCCGCTCTTCCCTGTACAGCCCTTTCACTTCGCCCGACAGGTTGAGATGGCGGAAAAAGAAAGCCATTGCCTCTTCAAGCATAAGGAACACGTTGCCACGTACCTGCTTGTTGTCGAGGAACACGCGGTTGTCCGTGCCTTGGAATCGGGCAAGGCGCAACAGCAACTGTGGGTATTCCATCGTCCCGTGTTTCAGATACAACATGGCAGCAGCATTGGTCAACCGGCCATCCTTCATCAACTCCAGATTGGACAGCACTGTAGGGGTGTCCGACCTATAGGCAGCCTCTGGCAATCTTCCCGTCTCCACACCGATGCGGACAGTACGCTTGATTTCCTCTTCGTCGAGGTCCGACAATGTGAGTTCCAGATTTGTCTTCATTTCCCATTGAATGACAGAACGGTTGCTTCGGTCGAGCAAATCGTGATACCGGACCTGTGGCATTGTGGCGGTGGTACTCTCCACCCTCATATAAGGCCGTCCCTTATACACAAACGGTTTGTCGTCGGTACTTGTAGTGGTAATTACTATAAGTTGCTTATCTGTATTAGGGATGCTGACATACTCTATGTCAAGCAGTGGGAACGGCTCAAACTCACGGATGCACGAGGCAATTTCACGCTTAGTACTGTCCCCGACCTCTTGCCCCACGACATTGCCATCGTCGGTAACACCGAACACCACGCTGCCGCCCTCAACGTTAAGCATTCCGCATAGGCTTTCCATTCCGCGCTCCAATTGGCCAGTACTCTTCTTGAGTTCCAGCGTTTCTGATTCTCCTTGCTTAATCTTGTCTAATAGCTCATTCAGTTCCATACTTCAATAACGACTATTGCCACAATTTATTGCCTCCCCCAAAAAAGCTCAATGCTATAGATTGCAAATCCTCTTACCCCGTTGGGCTGGACTGCAAATCCAGCCCAACGAGAACAACAAGGGGATGCCGGACATCTGCCACGACAGAAACCAATTTAAATTATTCCCTTTCGGACAGATTTTGTTGGCCTCCTGTAAACTCACGGATTTCATAATATGCTTGTTTGTCGCTTAGCCAAAACGAATCATCAAGCATATTCCAGCCTAATGCATTCATATACTCAAGTATAATAACCGCATTTATACGATCTCTTTTTAGCCGTCGAGAATAATAATCTTCATTCTCAAACGGTAGTGGATTGCCTGACATATAAAACTCCGATCTGAGGCCGTCTTGGATGTATTGAACATAGCGTTCACTCCGTCTGTCCCCTTTTCTCCGTCCAAAGGTATATGCAGCTCGACCTTTGCAATTACATATTCTGATTATAAAGCACTCAAGATTTATATTAGCCAAGCGTGTAAACAAACTTGAATGGCAATCTTCCGAAGTTGTACGCAACATCGTTATACCCTGTACAGTTTGCGGCTCCCATATTATATTTATTTCTGGGGAATAATATGTAGACACCGACAAATCTAATAAATTTAATATATGGGTATTGACATCAATTATTTCGCTTTTTATTGTCCAACCGACAAGATCAAACCAACCTAGCCGGGAAAGACAATCAAGGGTTTTCTCGATAGGGAGTTTGATGGCAATTAACCCCAAATATGATTCATTTTCAAACAAATCGATACTCATAAATTACAATAGATGTGGCTCAAAGCATCCGCCACGTCGGATGTTATCTTAAAAAAAACATTATATTATTCCTATTTCCTAAATGCCGAAGCCACACTGGATGCTATTATACCTGCTTTACCGACTTTGCTATCTGCCTATCTTATCTTCAAATGGGACGGCTTTCCATCTCACTTGAAATTCTTTCTTACACTGAGGGCAGGTCATTCTAATTGGATAATCCATCGACTCGACCATCGATTTGCAATAAGGGCATTCAAAAGCATACTTTTTACATGTGCGGCATTGTAGAACCACCTTGGTTTTCTTTTGTTTCCTGCGCCTCATTTTAAAGTATTGGATATCCTCATAAATACTTTGAGTCCCTAAATCGAACAAAATCGGAGTGATTCTTAATGGCAACTTCTCAAATTTGCAGATGTGTTCTTGTCTCTCCATGGTAAACTATCAACTAATACCCCTAAAACCAGCCTATGCCAAGTTTTCATAAAAGTTCCAACACTACGGCGTGCTGCAACATGCCGGCGGCGGTGATACTGACAACCGTCGAGTTCTTGCCCGTCTTGCATGTGACCTTGCGCTTGGCGGTAGGAGCCAGCGGACGCACCTTCTTCACCACAAAGGGCAGCTCGACCGTGAGGCTGTGGTGCTCACCTTCCTCCAGCAGACAGATGGCATAACGGTGCTTGCCGTCCTTGCTCTGCGTATAGTGGACATTCCCCTGACTGTAGGGGTATAGCGGGCGGGTGCCATAGATGGCTGCGCCGTTCAACTCCAACCATTGCCCAATCTCCTCCATCCGCTGCAACGCCTCTTGCGGCAGGCGGCCTTCGGCATCAGGTCCCACATTGAGCAGCAGATTGCCTCCCTTCGCCACAATGTCGCAGAGCATGTGGATGAGTTGGTTGGTGCTCTTGTAATGATCATTAGGCACATACGACCAGCTGTCGCCCATGGTCATGCAGGTCTCCCACGGATAGGGCAGCAACGAGTCGGGCACCTGCTTCTCGGGTGTGCGGTAGTTTTCATAACGTCCCCCCACGCTGCGATCCACGATAATCAAGTCGGGGTTGTTCTCGCGGGCTATAGCGGCCAGGCGCGGCATGTCGATGTCCTGTATGCGGCGGTAGCAACCCAGCCACGGCTCGGTCTCCTCGTTCACACTCCATTCGGGGCGTACCCAACCGCCGTCCAACCACAGTATGTCTATGTCGCCATAGTTATGCGTCAGCTCGCGAATCTGATTGTGGGTAAACTGCTTGAACCTTTCCCAACGCTCAGGATGGTCGGCGATGTCGTAGTTCACATTGCGGTCGGGCGTAGCCCATTCGGGAGCCCAATAGTCCTTGTGGTGCCAGTCGGGCTTAGAGAAATAAAGCCCCGTCCACATCCCCTGCGCACGGAAAGCATCAACAATTGCCTTAGTAATGTCGGACTGCACCGTGCGGCTATAAGGGCACTCCCTGCCCGCCACGCTGTAGTCCGTCTCCGCGCTGCGGAACATGCAGAACCCGTCGTGATGCTTGGTCGTGAACACCACATATTTCATGCCTGCCCGCTTGGCGGCTGCCGCCATCTGGTCGGGATGGAACTGGGTGGGGTTGAACGTGCGGTTCAACGCCTGATACTGCTGCTTATACTCCACATACGGTGCCCCCTTGCGGTCAATCCACGGCTCGTTGCAGATGCTCCACGACTCCACCACACCCCACTGCGCATAGATGCCCCAATGCATCATAAAGCCAAACTTCAAGTCCTGCCATTGGTCGATACGGTTCAAGATTACAGGGTCGGTCTCGGGCTGCTGTTCATTCTGTGCCAATGCCATGCCACCCGACAGCACCGCCGACAGAAGCAACAATGTAAACAATCTCTTCATGGTACTATTTTTTTGCAAAGATACACAAAAATAATTGATTTATACACAGACAAATGAAAAATATTCATAGGACACGAACCGAAAAGAGAATGTGCGAATGTGTAAATGTGTGAATGTGTTAGTCTTTGAATGTATATGGCAACCTCTAAAAATAGCCCGTTAGGGCTTTTCGTTCAATAGAAACGCGTTGATTAACAATAATTATTTCCCGTAGGGAATTTCTTTTAATCCTAATTTTTTGAACCTACCATATACCAATCAACAAATTCAAATAATAATTATCCGCATGTATCCTACTAGACGGCCTGATAGGCCATAAACCCATAGCCCAGGGCATCGCCCAGGGACATGGGTGCATAGGCTATCGCCCTGAATATGGGCTAAAGCTCAATCCTGTTTTTGCTATTGCCCCTTCAGGGCGATTGTACTGCATCTCCTTTACCCAAGGCATTGCCTTGGGCTGATTTCTCGTTGCCCCGTTGGGGCGTTTCAGCCTATTGCGGATAATCAAATTCAAAATCACCCCTGACCATCCAGTCGTGGCTCGCGTCTAATTTTCAATTTTCAACTTTCAATTTTCAATTTATTTTGTAACTTTGCACTTTTAAACAAATCAATCTAACTATGCGCAAAACACTATCAATCATCCTCCTGCTTGCCGCTGTCACCACCCTGTCGGCACAAAGCAAATGGAGCTATCGCCTCGGTTTCGGTGGTGAAATGAAATCGGGTAACGTCAATACCACCATTTTTAACAACAACGGCGGCATCGAGCGCAACGACAGCACTCTCGCCTTCGACGCCAACTACGCCATCGTCTACGGCATGAAGGACAAGGTGGTGTTCGACAAGAGCCTCACCGCCAACATGAAGTTCGACCTATGGCAATACGACCGCTGGTCGCCCTTTGTGTCGCTGACCTACTACAACAACAAGTTCAAAGGCTACGAATACAAACTCAGCTTCCTCGCCGGTGTCAAATACCGCCTCTTCTGGAACGAGAAGTGCGACTACTCCCTCAGCGCGGCCTATGTCTACGACTATGTCTACTACTTCAAGTACAACGCCGATGGTCTCATCCCCGAGTCTGAACGCCTCAAACCCCAGGTCAACCGTTTCTCGCTACGTTTCAAGGCTCGGCAAAGCATCACCGACTATGTCACCATCAAGCACACCACCTTCTACCAACCCTCCATCACCGACTTCGCGGGCGACTACATCGTCAGCAGCATCACCAGCCTCAGCACCAAGCTGACCACCCACATGTCGCTCGACCTCAACTTCAACTACGAATACCACAGCCTAGTGCCCAAAGGTGTGCAGAAGCAGGACATCATCACCTCCGCCACTCTCAGCCTCAAATTCTGACCCCGCACACTCTGCTTTACCCTAACAAAATAGCAAAAAAACAAAAAAAACCTTGCCATATCAGAAAAAGTTCGTATCTTTGCAACCTCAAAACAACCCCAAAAACGGTGCTTTTTGAACTGATAATAGTAAGGTAAACAAAATAATAACAATCGTTTAAGAGCCACTGCTTAAAACGGCAAAACACACAGAAAAAACATGAAAAAAGGAATCCATCCCGAGAACTATCGCCTCGTTGTGTTCAAAGACATGTCTAACGACAACATGATTCTCACCAAGAGCTGCGCCGCCACCAAGGAGACCGTCACCTACACCGACGGCAACGAGTATCCCGTGGTCAAGTTGGAAATCTCCAACACCTCGCACCCCTTCTTCACCGGCAAGCTGAAACTGGTTGACACCGCCGGACGCGTCGATAAGTTCATGAGCAAGTACAAAAAGTACGCCAAGAAATCTGAGTAGAAAGTAATTTGTTTTAGGTTTTAGACTAAAAGCCTCCCGCATCTGCGAGGGGCTTTTAATTTTTTATTGAGCACAATAGCAACTTTCAACTCTCAACTTTCAACTCTCAACTCACCCTATCAAAAAACGTCCCACTCGCGTCTTCAGCAGCAGCCAGGTGCCCGCCACGCTCAACGCCAGAGTCACCGCCAGCACCACCCACGGCATCAGCCACACCCCCACTGCACTACCGCAGCACCACTGCGGAAAACCCGAGAAGAAATATATCGGCTGCATAAAGAACATGTGCAGCACATACACCCCATAGCACAACCGCGAGCACTCCCGCAGCCACCCACTAGGCTGGGCCTCTTCAGTGCGATGTCGCCTCAGCCACAGCATCGTCGTGGCATACACCGCCAATATCCCCCCTGCCGTATGTCCCAGCGTCAGCAGGTGCAACACCGTCTGCGAACAACCCTGCAGCCATCGCGGACACTTAAACGCACACCCCGGCAGATACAGGTTCGTGGCCTGTAAATGCAGCAGCAGAAACACCACATACACTCCCCACAACGCCGCCACCGTCCAGCCATCTCCTCTCGCCCCTCTCCCATCCTTCCGCAACGCCCGCAACCAATACCCCAAATAGAAATAAAACAAGAAATAAGGCGCACGCGACAACCCCATCTTCAACCCCGTCACCCGCAGCAGCGACACCCCTGCCAACGCCACCAACAGCACCCATCCCACAGGGCGGTACCACGCCTCATGCCTCTCGCGCAACCACTGTAGCAGCCTGTCCACCAGCCAACACGCCAAGAAACACCAAAACAACATCGGCAGAAACCACAAATGCCCTATCCCGTTGGCCACCCGCCAAAACGCCACCCGCCACGTGAAGCGTGCCGCATTAAACCTAAACAGCAGATAATAGGCAATGCCAAACACAAAGCAAGGAATAATCAGCCGCTTGAACTTCTTCCACACAAAGCCCACGAAACCCTGCCTTCGCCCTAGCTCCACACACTGATAGCAAAACACATAACCTCCCACAAAGGCAATCGTCTCGATGCGGAAGCCGCTAATCAGATGCCCCAGCCACCAATACACATCGTTCGACGGCACCCCCTGTGGCGGCACCCACCCCCCGGTGAAAACACACAGCGAGTGATACACCACCAACAGAAAGATAATCAGCGGTCTGATAATCGAAATCTCGTAAAGCAACCTCTTATTCACGCTGCAAAGATACAACTTTTCCTCCACATATACAGAAAGCTCTTTCATCTCCCCCCAAACCCACCCTACCCACACCTCTATTTCCTCATAACTCCACCGTTCCTTTTACATTTATCCTATAGTTATACCTTATTTATACCTTAGTTATACTATTATAAATAGAATAACGATAGAATAAATATAGAATAAGTAACGGATATATGTAAACGATTCGAGGAACTTTCTCACTACCCTGCAAGGCTTCACAGTGGCGAAACCGACGTGGGAACGATAGAAAAAAGTTGAAAAATTGCTTTGCTCGCAACGGGTTATTGGCCGTTACCACGAGATGCAATTTTTCAACTTTCAACTTTCAATTTTCAATTACAAAACCATCACCCTCTTTGTGAATGCGTTGCCGATGCGGACTAGATAGACTCCGCGAGGCAGGCGTTTGTTCGTTGAGTGGCGGCGACCCATGAGGTCGAATATCTGCACACGCTCGTTCTCCACGCCTTCCACTATCACACGGCCTTGGCGTACATACACTTTGTATGGAGCGTCCCCTATTCCGTCTATGCCCACGACGGGCTCAAACAGGGCTGTGTAGATGGCATCGCCCGTCACGATCACGGTGCGCGGATTGGAGGTATCGCCATCGCTCCACCCAACAAAACGATAGCCTTCGTATGGCGTGGCGGTAAGGGTGACGGTGTCGCCTAAGTAGTAGAGTCCACCGCCAGTCACGCTTCCGCGCTCTGTGTCGTTGGCAACGACCTCAATCTGGTGCTGCTGCTCCGCTTCGAAGATGGCGGTGAAGGTGGTGTCGCTGACTACGAATACCCGACGCGGGTTGTTGCTGTCGCCATCACTCCAACCGACGAACCGGGCATAACGTCCATCGGCTGACGGTTCCATCGGCTGTGCCGCGATGGTCACCCAACTACTGTCGTGATAGATACCTCCACCTGTAACTGTGCCCAAAGCCGTGTCGGCACTGAACACGGTAACCGTACGCCATTCGGCACCATTGACGATGCTGATGTCGTCAAGTGCGAGATTGATAGCCTTATTCCCGTGCACAAAGGCAATCCACACGGTCTGGCCCATATAGGCTTCCAACGACACACTGCGCAGCACATAGTCGGAAGTACGGATATCGCCAGTATGGTTTTGTTCGAAATAGAGTGTGTCGGTGAAGAATGCACGATTGCCACGACCCTGTGTTGAGGCCACGATAGTCAGGCCGGGACAATCATGATAGAGGTTGCCCCTGAAGCATACATAAAAATAAAGATTCAAACTGATAGTCGAAGGCACATCAATAGGCGGCATCATCAGCCAATCCTGCGTAGTGTCAATTGCGCCAGTGAGGTTGGCAGATTCTATGCAACAGCTGCCACTATGAGAACTATGACTAGAGTTTGCCACAAACCAGCTGTACATTGCGCTGCCAGTGTTGTTGCTCCACGTGCTCCAGCAGTCGCCCAAGCCGTTCTCGAAGCCTTCATGCCATGGGAAAGTGTTGATATGACACCCTGTGACATCGACCGTGCTGGTGGTCGTGCTAGTGCCGAATGCATTGGTGGCGGTGAGGGTCAGCGTGTCGGTGCCGCCTGCGAGGTAGACAATCCGCATAGAGTCGCCAGCGGATGTAAGCATTGCATTACCTGCATCGACCATGGCGGACTGCCAACTGTAGCTGAGGCCGGTATGGGAGCCATTGGTCAGAACGGCGGTGTAAGTGACCGTGTCGTCAGAGTATACTGCCGAGGGACCGCTGATGACAGCAACAGGCGAGCCCATGAATGTATACACCACTCGCGCCGTGTCGGTGCCGTAGGCGTTGGTAGCAACCACACTGACCGTGTCTGTGCCAAGGGCGGTATAGACGATGTAGGCCGAGTCGCCAAACGCTGTCATAGAAGCCTGTCCGGCAGCGACCATAGTGGAGTGCCATGCGTAGGTGAGGCCGCTGGCAACGCCATTGGTCAGATTGGCATGGAAAAGGATGCTGTCGCCTCCTGCGGCAGAGGTGGCGATATGGACCACGGGCACCGAGTCGAAGCTTATGAGCTGCACACTGTCGATGATAACACACCACCAAGAAGGTACCTGCCACTGAAAGGCAAGGCGTTCTGCGTAGGCAGGCAGGCTGTCGAGGAATATCCTCACGGTGCGTCCCGTCGTCTGCTGTGGCATAGTGGCGAGGCTCACAAAGGTGCTGTCGTGCATGTAGCCCACGCTCAGCGTGCCATTGGTGGCACTCTCCTGCATATAGAAGAACGAGAGCCACTTGTTGCTCAACCCGCCGGCAATGACGGGGCTTTCCACCACAATTACGCTGTCGCATCCGTCGGAGGAGAAACCCGCATCCAGATACAATGCCTGATTGTCCGAGACATAGGCATTGATGGATGTATTCTGGTGGTAGTTGATGACATGCGGCGCAATGGCGGAGTTGGTGCCGTTCCAAGAGCTATGCCAGCAGTCGGGCAGTGAGCCAGCCACATAAAACTGCGTACCTGCCACTGAGCTGAAGAGTTCCATCCAAGGTGTTGCAAGAGGTGCACAGTCGGCCACATATACCACTGCCGTGTCGGTGGCGCTGCCATAGGCGTTGGTGGCAGTGACGGTGATGGTGTCGGTGCCTCCAAGGGTGTAGAATACGTGAAAATGAGAATCAGTAATCACGACGGTAGTGTCGAGCAATGTGCTGTACCATGTGTAGCTGCACGGACGCCCCTCGGTCAGGTTGCACTCGTAGACTACCGTGTCGTAGCTTTCAACACTCTGCGGTGCTTCGAATCTGATGACCGGCACGGCGGTGCTACGCACCAACACATTGTCCACCACCAGCGTCACGCTATTACTGCCGTAGTTCACAGGGTGGTTGCGGAAGGCCAGATAGATGGTATGCCCAGCGTATGCAGCCAAACTTGCAATGCGGTGGCTCTTATTTATCCACATGCTGCCAGCGGCCGATATACCTGTGCTGTCGGTCTGCAGCAATTGGTAGGCGGCAAGGTTGGTACGGTCGCTGTCGATGCTCACCAGCACGTCGTAGTAGGGCTGGTATGCCATATCGGTCATATTCGTAGCCACATCCCACTCTAGGATAACGCCTTCGTTAGTGTCGGCTGGGATGTCTATTGCCTTGGAAACTACCCATTGGTCCATGGTATCGCCCGTACACAGCGAGATGAGGGCACGCTCGCCGTCGGTGGAATATTGGTTGGGTATGGCATCGTGCCAGTTGCTGCCTGCGGGCTTGTACCAGCAGAGGCTGCCGTTGTAGAAATTCTCCAACCACGGGAGGGCGACGGCGGGGGAGCAGTCGATGACTTGAAGGGTATTGCTCAGGGTGTCGCTGCCGTAGAGATTAGATACCATCACGGTGACTGTGTCGGTCGCATCACCTATAGCGTATGTTATCCAAGCACTGTCGCCCAAGGCGTTGGTGGTGAAAGTGCCGCCAAGGGTGGAATGCCATGTGTAGTGCAGGCTGTCGGTGCTGCCATAGCGCAGGGGTGCGGTGCATAAGACGGCTTCGCCTGTCGGCACCTTGGCGGGGACTGTGAGGGCATGCAACTTGGGCAGCGTGTCGTAGTCGATGCCTACGCTGACCACATACGAAGTGGCACCACTACCGAAACGCACCAGAGCCATCCGGAGAGTCTGCCCAGCGAAGGATTCAAGAGGAATTTTGCGCACCTTGAGCCTGTTGCCCGACGGCTCCTCATGGAAGATAACATTGTTGAAGAGGGCTGTGTCGGTGGCAGAGGCCGGACCCACACGCACCTCCATACCGCAGTTTCGATAGGTCAATACCAACGAGAGGTTCGTGACATCTGCGGGCAGTTGGATGGTGGGGGTGATAAGGTATCCGCCACTGAAGGCCGATAAGTAATTGTTAACAGTCAAGCTGTTGCCGTCCTCGTCGTTGCAGGTAAAGTAACTGCCATTGCTGTGGCTGTATCTGTCGACCACCCAGCAGGCGCTGTAGGAGCCGTTCTGCACGAAACCTTCCGTCCAAGGGAAGGTGCTGATGGTGGGGCAGGCGTAGACGGTAATCGGCTTGCGGTAGGTGATAGTGCCGTAGGCGTTGCTGACGGTGACCGACAACGTGTCGGAACCTGCAGCGGTGTGGACAATGGAGAACGTCGAGTCGGAACCCGTGGCACCGGTCAGCAAGCTATGCCACGCGTAGGCAAGGCCTGTGGTGTCGCCCTGCGACAGGCTAAGAGTGAACGTCGCGCTGTCGCCCACGACGCAGTAGTCGGGACCTGAGAGAGTGCCTATTGCCATACGGTCGCTGTAGATAGCGACATCGCCAATCTCCAAGCCTCGCGACTGACTACCTTGGAGCGGTAGGCAGAAGGCTATCGACACCGTCTGTCCCGCATAGTCGGCAAGACTGAGGCTGAAGGGTGCCAAATTGCCCGCATTGCTACAGAAAGCATTAACGAGTGTGTCGTAGCCCGCCAAACTGTCGCGGCTGGCAGTGGTGACAAGCACCATATATCTCGCGGAGCCGCTATAACGGCGTTTCATCTTCCAATGCAGCCGCAGACCCGTGCTGTCGGCAGGCAGCGTCACCGCCGGTGACGCGATAATGCGCTGAGCGGTGCCTCCGGCGATATGGTCGGCCACTATGCTTACAGCCCCGCTCGACGAAACAAACAGGTTCCAACCGGCACTGCCAACGGTCGTCCAGCAGTCGTAGTCGGTGGCAAAGTCGTTAAACCACGGCAACGTGGTAACGGTGTCGCACTGCTGTGCCCGCAGGGGCAGGCCAAGCATTAATGTCGCTGCAAATATTAAGAATACTTTTTTCATAAGATAGGGTTTATTTTTTGAATTTTTGAATGCAAAAGTACAACTATTTTTTCATTTAACAACGAATAATTGCCGGACTTCTGCATGGGGGGGGTATTTAGTTGATAATCTACACATTACACACAAAACTTTTTAATTAGTCATTCTTGATTTGCAGCAGCTTTTACACGCCGTAGAGGAGGTTGGTCAATGCAATTTATTAGAGGTTTTTCGTGAGGGTGCCGTGATACGTACTTCCGTGGGAAGTCACATAAGTCCCATGCAGCGTGATTTTCATGGCAGTCGAGGTCATTGACTCGGCTGTAAATGATTCGTTCAAGGTCTCATGAACCCAGTTGAACTCGGAGCCGTTGATTGTCCATGTGCAATTGGAACCATTGTCAACACATGTGCCGTCGCTGTTCACCGTCATGTCCCATCTGAGAAGATGGTCGTCTGCATCAAAGTTCCAAGTTCCGACCATGAGGTCTGTCGTCAGCGTGGGCGACTGCGTGGTGACGGTCTTCACCAGCGTCCCTGTGGCTGTGTGCTCGACGCGAATCACATTGCCGTCGTTGTCGATGAGCTGATGCTGGCCTTCCACCTCCATCTTGTCACCATTGATAGATTTGATGGTCATCTCCAGCCGATAGCCGCCATATACCGACAAGCCGACAAACTTGTTGCCGTCGAGCGTCCAGTTGAATTTGCTCATTGGCATGCCGCCGCCGGTATGGTCTGCATTGAGGATGATCTTACTGCCTTTCATCTCATGGTTGCTCGGCCATCCCCATTCGCCTACGAGATTGGCTTCGGTGATTGCGTTGGGGTCATTCTCCTTGGTGCAGGAGACCGTGAGCAGCGATGCTGCCACAAAAAACATTACGAAAAATTTCTTCATTTTTTGATATTTTTGATGGTTAATAACTACTTATTTTTGCCTTAATTGCTTGATTTCTTAATCACTTGTTGAAAACTTTTTTGTCTTCGTTTTCTGATGCAAAAGTACTGCCATTCAGCGGACTGGGAAAGGTCAAATACACGGAGATAATGGTTAAATGCTCGGAATAATTCCTTTTTTTTCTCCATCCAGAATGTTTTTTGTATCTTTGCAAATTATTTAAAGAACTATATGACAATGCAAAAGAATGATAGACAAAGTGTCCATGTAATTGACAATTCCATACGGGAGCAGATGAGTCTTTTTGACCGTTTCGGGGACAATTATTTCAGCGACACCATATCGTTGATAATGAATTTTGAGCCGTATGTGCACAGGGTTGTCTTAGGTCGCCCTACCCGCACCCCGGAGCACCGTATCATCCTTGTTCGCCAAGGTAATACAACCATCAACGTCTCCTATAACGAATATAATCTGAAGGAAGGCCACCTGCTGATAATCCCGGCAAACAGTGTGTTGATTAAGAAAGAGCAGTCGGATAACTACAATGTTTTTTGCATTGCATTCCGCATCCCAGAGGTCGAACACCTCGGATTGATAGACTACAAGGAGAGGCATATCGTGTTGTCCGACAGCGACCGCCGCGTGGTGGAAAACTACTTCAGACTGATGGAGCAGATAATCAAGTCTCGGTCTATCAATCGGCAGGGGGTGAACTATCTTATCATCTCATTGCTATACGGCATCCACGCCCTCCATCAAGAACTTGACCGTCCAGTCTCTCCTGCATTGCCCGACCGTGCGCTGGAAATCATGAACGGTTTCACACGACTGCTGATGACACAGGAATACCCTGTCCGCAAACCAGAATACTATGCCAACGAACTGAACATCACAAAAGGCCATTTGGCCGATGTCGTCAAGCAAAAATCAGGCAAGACGACAATGGACTGGATTAACGAGCATACTATCCTTTTGGCAAAGGCAATGCTTGCGTCGTCTAACGAAATGATTGAATCCATCGGCGAGAAGCTTTATATCGGCGATGCCTCGCAGTTTGTCAAGTTCTTCAAGAAAGAAACAGGCGAGACCCCCAACGACTTCCGCAAGCGGATGCAGCCCCAAAGCTAAACCCCAACTCCACGGTAACCCGCCTTCTGTAAGACTACAACAGCCACGGCAAGCACACTCCGCTTGCCGTGGCTCATTTTTTATGACCTTGTGGCGACACAATGCATAATATGAAATTTTCCTGACAACGATAATTCCTGCCTTCTTGGCCAATTGTTTAATCAAAAATTTCAGTATTATGTACCAGTTCAAGCAAGACCTCGCTATGGCCTATTTCCCAGACCACAGCAACGTTGCGCCAAGCGAGAGCAGAGAAAGCTTGCTTACTATGCCGGGCCTAAGCAACGTCACCGAAGGTAAGGAGAGTGCAAGCAAGCGCTTCGCCCACGAAATCAACAATTCTCAAGAGCGAGAGCAAAGTGAACGAGTTCACTTTGCCAAGCCGTAGAATTGTCTGCCCCTGCAAACCTTACCCCAGGACTCCTCGACGCTCTGCGTCCCACAGGCTACCGCCCACCTCAGAAACGTCTCTCACCCCGCCAGCACCAAATCCTCTTCACCTTCCTCGGCGAACCCTGAAAGGGAACCAAGCACCGCTGAATCAAACAAACGACAGCGAGGAACCCTAAACATTAAGAACAACAAGGGCGAGACTTCCCAGCCTCACCCTCGCTTTATTTTATCAGTGACTACTTATGATTATACAGCAATACCCGTCCGCATCACATCATCATACAACGGCGAAGGATGGCACTCTTCCAGCAAAACAGGCTCTATCAAAGTGCTAACGCTGCGGGTATCATGCCACAGGTTCTTCGACCATTCAAGCCAGTTGTCTCCTATGGACGGAACAATCACAGCCACATCAATGTCACTTTCGGGACGTGCATATCCTTTGCTGTATGACCCGAACATATAAACTTTCGTGTCTTCACCAAAACGAGGCATAATCACCTGCTTGTAGCGGCGCACTAAATTGAGAGCTTGTTCTTTATCCATTGCATGAAATCTTTTGTATCGTCAACTATGGAACGGCAATATTGGGGAGTAAGAGTCCTTAAAAGTTGGTCTTTGTATTCCGGGTAGCGAGCCTGTATGTTCATCGGTGTCAGAGATTCAATAAAATCACACTGTTTTTCGTTCAGTTCCATCAACAATCCCGCCCCTTCAGCAAGGCGGTTCAGGTTGTGAATGTATGGAGGCTCTTTCTCCTGTGTTGCACACCAGTATGCTTTGAGCATTTTTTCCACAACCTGGTGGCACATGAACGCCACATAGAGCCGCCGACCACTTTTGAGCATAACCTCTGCCGTATCATAGTCATATTCGGCAATATCAATCCAATATTTTACACGTTCCTCTTTAGTCATATCATTTTATTAACGCAATATCATTTTATTTATTGTATGGCGAAAATCAAAAGTTGTGTATATGGCGTATCATATTCCAATTACACTTATTATCACCCGTTTATGTCACTGCCTTTTTCAAAATAATTCTGCCGTATCACCGCCATTTTTCCAAGTTCAATCCGTTTTTTGTCCTTTTTTGCCCACTTTTCACCCCTCTCTTTCCGTGACAATGTCCCCCGTATTTTGCCAAAATTTTGCGGAAACACTATAATTTCTCGAAAAAGATTTTGCGGAAACATTATAATTTTCAGAAAAAGATTTTGCGGTATCACTTTTTCGTTGTTTTTTGCTATCGGAAATTGACTGGTGACAAATTGTCAGTCGGTTGCTTTGGCACAGGATTTGCGCAAGGGGTGTAGATTATCCCTCTTCGGGAGGATATTATGTGGAATAAACAAAAAAAAGAAATATATCATGCAAGGTAATTTGAACGTACAGACCGAGAACATCTTTCCGGTAATTAAGAAATTCCTCTATTCGGACCACGAGATATTCCTACGCGAACTGGTGTCGAACGCCATCGACGCGACACAAAAGCTGAAAGCCCTCGCCTCGCGAGGCGAGCTAAAGGGCGAGACGGGCGACCTGACGGTGGAGATAGAGGTGGACAGCAAGAAGAAGACCCTGACGGTGAAAGACCGCGGCATCGGCATGACAGCCGACGAGGTGGAGAAGTATATCAACCAGATAGCCTTCAGCGGCGCGACCGACTTCTTAGACAAGTACAAGGACGTGCAGGAAAACCTGATAGGCCACTTCGGACTGGGATTCTATTCCGCCTTTATGGTGGCGGACAAGGTGGAGATTTTCTCCAAGTCGTACAAGGACGAGCCCGCCATACATTGGAGCTGCGAAGGCAACCCCGAATTCACTATGGAGGAGGATAAGAAGCACACCGAGCGCGGTACCGACATCGTGCTGCACATCGCCGACGACTGCAAGGAGTTTCTTGACGAGCAGACGGTGTTGCAGCTGCTGAGGAAGTACTGCCGCTTTATGCCGATACCCATCCGTTTCGGCGACGAGAGCGTGTGGGTGGACAGCGAGACGGAGTTTGACGAGGTGGACGACGGCAACGGCGGCAAGAAGAAACAGCCTAAGCGCGTGGAGAAGAAACAGCCCCGCATCATCAACGACACCGAGCCGGCCTGGAAGAAGAGTCCTGCCAATCTGACAGACGAGGACTATAAGAAGTTCTATCACGAGCTGTACCCGATGAACTTCGAAGAGCCGCTGTTCCAGATTCACCTGAATGTGGACTACCCCTTCAACCTGACGGGCATACTCTATTTCCCCAAGGTGCGCAAAACCATCGACCCCAACCGCAACAAGATACAGCTGTATTGCAACCAAGTGTTTGTGACCGACAGCGTGGAGGGTGTGGTGCCCGACTATCTGATGTTGCTGCACGGCGTATTAGACTCCCCCGACATCCCGCTGAACGTGAGCCGCAGCTATCTGCAGAGCGACAGCAACGTGAAGAAAATTTCCACCCACATCAGCAAGAAAGTTGCCGACAAGCTGGAGGAAATGTTCAAGAACGACCGCAAGGACTTTGAGGACAAGTGGGACGACATCAAGATATTCGTCGAGTACGGCATGCTGACCGACGAGAAGTTCTGCGAGCGAGCACTGAAGTTTGCCCTGCTGAAGAACACCGAAGGACAGTATTTCAGCCTCGACGACTATCGCGACAAAATCAAGGCCCTGCAGACCGACAAGGACAAGAACGTATGCTACCTCTATGCCAACGATGCCGAAGAGCAACACGCCTATATCGCCAAGGCAAAGGCGAAGGGCTACGATGTGCTGCTGATGGACAGCGTGCTGACACCGCACTGGATCAACCTGCTGGAGCAAAAGAAGGAGAAGAGCCGCTTTGTGCGCGTAGATGCCGACACGGTGGAGAAACTTATCCCCCACGACGACAGCATCCCCGAGAAGATGAGCAAGGAAGACCAGGAGAAGCTGAAACCCATCATCGAGGCGGAACTGGACAAGCAGAAGTTCACCGTGCAGATGGAGAGTCTGGAGAGCGACGACGCCCCCATGCTCATCACCCAAAGCGAATGGATGCGCCGTTACAAAGAGATGGCACAGACCAGCGGTGGCGGCATGGGATTCTACGGCGAGATGCCCGAGAGCTACAATCTGGTGGTGAATGTGAACCACCCGCTGATAGAGCAAGTGCTGCACGAAGAAGATGCCGACAAGCAGAAACAGCTGGTTCACCAGCTGACCGACCTTGCCCTACTGGCCAACGGCCTGCTGAAAGGTGAGGCGCTGACCGAGTTCGTAAAGCGGAGCATCAAGATGATTTGACGCTCAGCAGACATACCGTAAACAAAAGGCGTGTACCAACAAGATGCACGCCTTTGTTATTATGAACGAGAAACAAAAACCGTTGTGCTACTTCGTTTCTGCAAACTGCTTTAAGGCATCTTCATCCAGACGTTGCACAGTCCACTCATCCATGGGAATTGCGCCGATGCTACGATAGACCTTCAATGCGGACTGGTTCCAGTCGAGACATATCCACTCCATACGACCGCAGTTGCGCTCTACGGCAAGCTTGGCCAAGTATTTCAACAGAGCCTTACCGTAGCCCCTGCCACGTTTCTCAGGGAGGATAAAGAGGTCTTCGAGATAGAGTCCCTTACGTCCCACAAAGGTGGAGAAGTTGTGGAAGAACAAGGCAAAGCCGACCACTACGCCGTCCTCCTCGGCAAATACCACTTCGGCAGCGTGTTCCTCGAACAGAGAGCGGTACAACGTGCCTTCGTCGGCGACCACCTCGTCGGCACATTTTTCATAAACAGCGAGTTTCTTGATAAATTCAAGTACCAAACCCGCCTCATGGGGTTGAGCTGGACGTATGTTAAATATGGTTTCCATCTTCGACGTACTTTTACATTTATGCCACATATTTTCATGCAAAATTGCTTTGCAAAGATACACAATATTTTCGTTACCGACACAATAAAAATACTTATTGGGCGTTTTTTACTAAAATTCATAGTATATGAAACGAAACATCATCATCACCGGCGGAGCCGGATTTATTGGCAACCATGTGGTACGGCTGTTTGTGAACAAGTACCCCGAATACAATATCATCAACCTCGATAAACTGACTTACGCCGGCAACCTCGCCAACTTGAAGGACGTGGAGGACAAGCCTAACTACAAGTTCGTCAAAATGGACATCTGCGACTTTGAAGGCGTGTACCAAATGATGCAGAACGAACATGTAGACGGCATCATCCATCTGGCTGCCGAGAGCCATGTGGACCGCAGCATCAAAGACCCATTCACCTTTGCTCAGACCAACGTGATGGGCACTCTGTCGTTGTTGCAGGCCGCCAAACTTTACTGGGAGTCGCTGCCGGAGAAATGGGAGGGCAAGCGGTTCTACCATATCAGCACCGACGAGGTGTACGGCGCACTTCAATTGACCAATCCTGACGGTATAGAGCCTCCCTTCAGCACCAAAGCATCCAGTGGCAAACACCATCTGGCATACGGCACCGAGTTCTTTACAGAGGATTTGAAATACCAGCCGCACAGCCCTTACAGCGCCGCCAAGGCAGCGAGCGACCACTTCGTTCGTGCCTTCCACGACACCTATGGTATGCCCACCATCATCACCAACTGTAGCAACAACTACGGCCCCTACCAGTTCCCCGAGAAACTGATACCCCTATTCATCAACAACATCCGCCACCGTAAGCCGCTACCCGTCTACGGCAAGGGTGAGAACGTGCGCGACTGGCTCTATGTCGAAGACCACGCCCGTGCCATCGACACCATCTTCCACCATGGCCGCGTGGCTGAGACCTACAATATCGGTGGCTTCAACGAGTGGAAGAACATTGACATTGTGCGCCTGCTCATCCGCACCACCGACCGCCTGCTGGGTCGCCCCGAGGGTGCTGACGACGACCTTATCACCTTCGTCACCGACCGTGCCGGACACGACCTGCGCTACGCCATCGACAGCCGTAAGCTCCAACGCGAGCTGGGTTGGGAGCCTTCGCTGCAATTCGAAGAAGGCATCGAAAAGACCGTGCGCTGGTATCTTGACAACCAAGCGTGGATGGACAACGTCACTAGCGGTGACTATTTGAAATACTATGAAGATATGTATGCTAACAGGTAATACCATTCATTATGCTATTTAATTCCATCGAGTTTGCGATATTCCTACCGATTGTATTCCTGCTCTATTGGTTTGTCTTCAACAAAAAGCTGACGCTACAGAACCTATTTATCGTCGCCGTCTCCTACCTCTTTTACGGATGGTGGGACTGGCGATTTCTGCTGCTCATTGCCTTCACCACCTTCTGTAGCTGGGGCAGTGGACTGCTGATACACAAGTACCGCCATGCAGGCAAGACTGCCAAACGCATCAGTGCCGCCAACATCATACTCAACCTAGGCATCCTAGGCGTGTTCAAGTACTACGACTTCTTTGCCCGGCAGTTCGCCGACGTGTTCCTCCACGGCCAGGCCGACAGCATCTTGCTGCACCTCATACTACCTGTGGGCATCAGTTTTTACACCTTCCAAGCCCTTAGCTATAGCATCGATGTCTACCGAGGCAAACTAGAGCCCACGCGCAATATCATACAGTTTTTTGCCTTTGTCAGCTTCTTCCCACAGTTGGTGGCGGGACCTATCGAACGAGCCACTAATCTGTTACCTCAATTCGGCGCTCCCCGCACCTTCAACTATCGCGATGCCGCTGAAGGCATGCGCCAGATATTATGGGGACTGTTCAAGAAGATAGTCATCGCCGACAATTGCGCCATATACGTCAACACCGTATTCCCCAACTTTGAGAGCTATAACGGCAGCACCCTCTTGCTTGCCGCCATCCTCTTTGCCTTCCAAATCTACGGCGACTTCTCAGGCTACTCCGACATAGCCATCGGCACAGCCAAACTTTTCGGTATACGACTGATGCGCAACTTCAACGTACCTTACTTTAGCCGCGACATTGCCGAGTTCTGGCGTCGGTGGCACATATCACTCACCACCTGGTTTCGCGACTATGTTTATATCCCACTTGGTGGCAGCCGCTGCTCCAAGGCAAAAATCATCCGTAACACCTTTGTCATCTTCCTTCTCAGCGGATTCTGGCATGGTGCCAACTGGACATTCATTGCCTGGGGTGCCTACCACGCCCTGCTCTTCCTCCCGCTCATACTTTTAGGCAAAAACCGTCGCTACCGTGACACTGTTGCCGAAGGCAGAATGCTGCCCAACATAAAGGAATGTGGGCAGATGCTTCTTACCTTCCTTCTGGCCACAATAGGATGGATTATCTTCCGAGCCGACAACATCGGCCATGCTTGGCACTACATCACCGCCATCATTGGACAAAACCTCCTAACCATACCCAGTCACCCCGACCCCATCCACTACATGCACCTCTTCACGTTCATCTTCCTCATGCTGGTCGAAGAGTGGTGTCACCGCAGCCAAGGTTGCCCCCTGCAATTCTCTCGTATTAAGTCGCGTGCTGTCCGATTCACTCTATATCTCATCATCCTTGTCACTATCACCCTTTTCAACCCAGGTACAGGTAATCAATTCATCTATTTCCAATTCTAAGTCATGAAAAAATTACTCCTGCGTACTTTCGCCTTTATTGCCCTCGCCACCGTCGTCATGATGGTTCTCGACCTATGCCTCACCACCCAATTACGCCAACGACACCTCGGTCCATACTCTTGCTGGACAGACATCTTTCATAGCCGTATCAATGCCGACCTTCTCATCATGGGTAATTCACGAGCATGGGCACATTTCTCACCCGCCATACTCGACTCCACATTACACACCCATAGCTACAACCTTGGGCACGACGGTAGTGCTTTCAACCGACAATATACCCGCTACCTTCTCTACCGCAAATACAACCCCAAGCCCCGCATCATCATCCAAAACATCGACCCTCCTACCCTCACCTACACTACTGGCTACGACCAATACCAATACTTCCCATACTTCTACAATGCCGATGTCCGTCGCTGGATAGTACCTAATGAACAATTCACCCTCGCCGACCGCGCACTGCCTTTCTACCGATACTCCAACTTTGGTTTTCGGAATCTATTCAAAGACATAAGCCCATCAGTCAAAGGATACTGTGGACGCGATTATCTGTGGGATGTCGACACACTCAACCTCGACATTGACACCTCGTTTATAGCTGACCCCCGCACATTAGCCTCTTTCGAGCAATTCCTTGCCGATGCCACAGCCGAAGGCATACAAGTCATAATGGTCCACTCTCCCATCCAGTCCTACCTCACCCGACGCTATGGCGACCCTCCCCAAATGTGGTTCATCTATCACCAACTTGCCGATAAATACAACGTACCCATACTCAACTACCTAAATAATCCCCTGTGCGACAGCACCGAATACTTTTTCAATATCATGCACCTAAACCGCCAAGGTGCTGAAATCTTCACTCGCCAACTAGCAGAAGACCTCAAGCCCCTTCTCAAATAGTATTCCGAGATAGCTCTAACACATATACTTGAACGAGCCTTGAAAAAATTCCTCTTACGCACACTAGCCTTTATCGTTCTCGTCACCATCATCATGGTGGCTTTCGACCTATACCTCTCCAACAAACTTCGTCAACGGCAAGTAGGTCCCTATGCCTGTTGGTCCGACATTTTCCACAGCCGCATTGATGCCGACCTCGTCATCATGGGCAGTTCGCGGGCTTGGGTACAAATCTCTCCTGCCATCCTCGATTCCGTCCTCCACACCCACAGCTATAACCTCGGGCAAAACGG
>JAEEGH010008283.1_pt1 | contig 24646 bp, 18 predicted proteins | sample 9134181 | NCBI WGS metagenome assembly JAEEGH01 (sample SAMN16246544, study PRJNA631951) | gut metagenome | biome: gut microbiome; feature: rumen; material: DP-attached | host: Bos | place: Iran: Karaj | collected 2018-10
AGAAGCAAAAATATCTGCTGTTATGGCTGATACACTTCTACATCGGTTACAGAATTACATTACCGACTATCGCACATCAAAAGCACGCAATGATCTTGCATATTACGAAAAGCTAAGAGAAGAATGCAAAAAAGAATATCATGATATTCAAAGAGAATATGCTGCTTATGCTGACTCACACAAGAGCAATATTTTCCAATCTAGTTCAGTCAAAGAAGAAGAACTGGAAAATGATATGCAAATTAGATATCAAGCCTATGCACAGATTGAGCAACAGATAAGAACTGCAAAAGCAAGGGTACAAGAAAAGACGCCTGCATTTACCATCATTCAAAACGCGACCATACCAAACAAAGCTTCTAGTACACCACGTTCATTGATTGTTCTGCTTTGGATGTTCTTGGGCACAGTAGGTGCATCGCTTTGGGTATTATTTGGCAAGAAGATAAAATAACACACCCTTTATGTTCTGCATACCATATCTTTGTCTTGTTGCTGCGCTTGGGCTCTTGGCATTCTTATATTCGAACACTACCAAAGTCGATTATAAGAATGCATTTGTAGTGGGTGGAACATGCCTTTTCCTCTTCTTCTTCGGTTTCCGTGGATATATCATGAGTGACTGGATTATCTATTATGATTTATTCTATGAGACCACCATCTATGACCTGGATACACATAATCTTTTCTCTTTTAACAGCATAGAACCTGGATTTAGCCTATTAATAATATTTTGTAAGAGTCTGTTTCGCGACTTCCACTTTTTTGTTTTTGTATCCACCCTTATCAATACCATATTACTATTAAGATTTCTCTATAAGTACACTGACAACATTCTATTAGGTCTAATGTTGTTTATCATTTTCGAGGGGTTAACTATTATGGTAAATCTCATGAGAAATTCCATTGCTATCTTGTTGTTTTTGAATGCGATTGAATATCTGACATCCAGGAAACCTATAAAATACTTTTCATTGTGCATATTAGCAACCTCGTTTCACTTCTCCGCCCTCATATATTTCCCATTATATTTCTTTTTTCATCTTAGAATGCCAAGATGGGCTTTTATTATAATAATTATCGCATTCAACATCATCTATCTAGGTCATGTTCCAATCGTATCCAAATTGCTAATATTAACAGGATTAGATGCCGACAAGACTGATAAGATTGTAGCATATACCCAAAAATTGGTTACCACATCCAAGTTATCGATAGGTTATCTTGAAAGACTGTTTACGAGTATTCTTGTTATTTGCTACTATGATCGGTTGTATGAGATAAGAAAAGAATGTTCTGTCTTTATCAACGGATTCATCATGTATATAGCATTCCTATTCGTCTTCAGCGACTTTCCAATTGTTGCCCATAGAATGGGAAATCTATTTGCCTATTCTTATTGGATATTATGGGCAGATCTCATTAAATGCTTTGTCATAGAAAACAACAGACGTTTGTTTGCGTCATTCGTATATTTATACTGTCTATTCAGAATTATTGGTTCGACACAACTGCCTGACTTCGAATATGACAATGTGTTATTCGGAGCTAAATCCTATGAAGAAAGGCTGTATATCCATAACAAGACTTTTGAAGAAACCTTCTGAGTTATACTTAGATAAGGCTCTCGTAAATCTTCATATGAGCATGGGCAGTTGATTGCCAAGAGAATTTACTTACACGTTTTCTCCCTTTTTGTATTAATTGTAGACGTAACTCATTACTTTCTATAACCTTGAGTATACAATTGGTCATTTCGTCAACATCTGTTGGATTGAAATAAAGGCCTGCATCCTCAGCAATCTCAGGGAAGCAACTGGCATCGGATAATGCCACAGGGCATCCACAACTCCATGACTCTAAAATTGGCATTCCAAAGCCCTCATAAAGACTGGGGAATACAAACAATTCTGCATCCCTATATAATCGTTTCATATCCTGTTCTGTCGCATTGATGGAATGAACCTTATTAGCCAATTTAAAATTCATGAACAGATTAAGCTCACTTTTAGAGAACATTTGGCTAGTACATACCAAGTGTATTTCTGGATGTATTTCAGAAATTACTGAAAACGCTTTGACAAAGCGGTAGAAATTCTTGTATTCTGAGCGTCTTCCCACATACAATATATAAGGAAACTCATAAAGTCTTTTCGATTCCAACAAAGACAAATCAGGCAACTCAATACCATGATAAACGACATGTACTTTACGCTCATCCAAGTCAAACATGTTAAGCATATCTTTTCGTGTATTGTTACTAACACAAATAATAGCATCTGCTCGTTTCAAAGAAATCTTTTGGTGATTAACAATTTCAGGATGAGGATCTATCGTCGAAAGGTTTGAGTCATGATAGGTCGTGACCATAGGTTTATTTCCTAATGATTTCAAACAATATGTGCCAAAATTGGTTTGATGGAAAACGTCAAAATCACCTCTAGAAAGCCGATAATTAGTATAAGGGCGATTTAGATAATCAGCTAACTTTCCTTGTCCTTTAAACCTATATTTAAAAGTCTGGAATAATCTTTTTTCCTTGACATATTCATTTGTTGGCATCAATGAAGTAGTTTCCCATGAATCATGTGGCATTGCATTCATTAACATGGCAAAATATTTTGATGCGCCTCCATATCGGAAACAGAATATTTGATGATCAAACAATATTTTCACTTTTCAACTTTCCTATATTCTTCACAAAGGTAAAAAAAATAAATGAATAGGCAAAAAAAACAGCAACTTTCTTGCACATATTCAAAAAAAAGACGAACTTTGCAGACTATGGAACAGTGCAATACGCCCCATATAGCTATTGTCATAGTACTCTATAATCCCAATAAGAGCGACATTGACAACATACTTCTGTTTTCCAACAATTATGATGGCATCATTGTTGACAACTCAGATTCACCATCAATGAAAGCTCCTCATGTTGGCAAGATGCGCTATATACATTTGGGTGGTAACAAAGGTATTGCAGGTGCACACAATCAAGCCCTAGAATTAATCTATAAAGAAGGCTCTGCACAATTCGTTATCTTATTAGACCAAGATAGCAGATTATCAGAAGATTATCCTCATAAAATTGTTAACGAGTATATACTGATAAAAAAACAATTCCCCCAACTTGCTATACTGGGCCCAACTATTATAGAGAAAGATAGTGGCGAAGAATATCATTCAGCTATTCATCATGATCATCATCTCTCCACAAACTTCATTTTGAAGAAGGATATTATTGCCTCTGGTTGCTGTTTCGACATAACATCATTCACTACTATTGGAAAATTTGATTCGTCACTTTTTATTGATTTCGTAGATACAGAGTGGTGCTATAGGGCTCAATCCATGGGATACATCTGTGGTATCACTCCCAATATTCAACTACAGCATAAAGTGGGACAAAGTGAAATCCATATAGGAAAACACATTGTATCCATCTCTGCACCTTCCAGATACTACCACCAGTACCGAAATTTCATTCTTCTTTCAGCAAGAAGCTACGTTCCCGTCTCATTTAAGATTAACTTCGGCATCAAATTCTTCTTACGTCTGCTATATTTCCCATTTTTCGTAAAACAAGGCGGGTCATGCTGGATTAATATGATAAAAGGAATATGTGCAGGCATTAAAACTCTTTTTAAATAGCTATGATTTCAGTTTGTGTCACAACATATAATGGTGAGAAATACATCAAAGAACAATTGGACTCTATTGTATGCCAACTAAATGATACTGATGAGATTATCATTTCAGACGATGGTTCAACAGATAAAACTTTAGCGATAGCCAAAACTATTGATTTTCCAAACATCCGCATTATACACCATACAAAAGAAAACGGTTATACTGCTAATTTCGAGTTTGCCATTTCGCATGCTAAAGGCGATTTTATCTTTTTATCCGATCAAGATGACGTATGGGTTCAAGAGAAAGTGAAAGTGTGTATGCAATTACTTACACAATACGATATGGTAGTTTCTGATGCCATCATTACCGACCAGAATTTGAATTACATAGACGATTCTTTTTTCAGTTCCAGAGGGGTTTATAGTTCGCTATTAGGTAACATCTATAAATTCGGTTACCTAGGCTGTTGTATGGCTTTAAAGCGTTCCATTCTTAAGAAAGCTCTTCCCTTTCCAAAGAACAGATTATTCTGCACACATGACAATTGGCTGTTTCTTGTTTCTAAATGCTACTTCCATACTTATATCACACCACAAAAGCTAGTGTTATATCGCCGACATCAGGATACCGTATCCACAGGAAGCATTAATAAGCACGAACCACTATCTTTTAGAATCAAATACAGACTTTATCTGATATACCATCTCATTATTATTGGGTTAAGATAATCGTCAATACAAAGAAAAACAAGAAGAAACTTTCAATTCTACTTGATTTTTCGTACCTTTGCACGGTCTTTATGAAAGTATCGATAGTTACAGTCACATGGAATAGTGCGAAAACAATAGCACGAGCGATGGACTCCGTATTGCATCAGACATACACAGATATTGAGTATGTGGTGGTGGATGGGGGGTCCACTGATGGTACTATCGACATTATTCAGTCTTACGAACCAAGGTTCAAAGGTCGTTTGTATTGGATTTCTGAGAAGGACGAAGGTATTTATGATGCCATGAATAAAGGAATCAAAATGGCAACGGGTGATGTCGTGGGCATTCTGAACTCAGATGATTTCTTCACATCTTACTATGTGATGGAACGGATGGTTGCAGAATTCACGGATGACGTGGAAGCTGTCTATGGCGATGTCCACTATGTTCGCGAGTCAGACCTTCAGAAGAACATTCGATCTTATAGTGGTCGTCTTTTCAAACCTTGGATGGTTCGTTTTGGATTCATCCCACCCCACCCTTCTTTCTATGTTCGTAGAGATACCTATCTGAAATATGGTCTTTACGACAAGTCCTTCCGTATCTCAGCGGATGTGGAGATGATAGCTCGACTCACCTATGTCAACAAGATTCCCACAAAATATATCAGCATGGATTTTGTGACCATGCTTGTGGGGGGCGAGAGCACTAAGAGTATCCACAACCGATGGCTAGGGACAAAGGAAGACTTGACAGCTTGCCATAAACTGGGTATCAAGTCAAACATTCTCTTTGTCCACTTCAAATATTTCCTGAAGTTCATTGGCTATTTATACCCCCCTCTTTTAATTGATTTAAAGATACAGGAAAACGAATGAGCAACTAATTCGATGCGAATTTGTTGCTCAAACGATGCGATATATAGGCTTCTTACATCAAAGATATACGCTCTTTACATGCAACATATAGGCTACTCGCATGGTGCGGAGCCTATATCGACGATGTAAACATAGGCTCCGCATCATGTCTCGAAAGGCTCGGCACTTACTAAGACTTTGCTCGGAGCGGAGTCGGAGTTTGCTCCGAGCAAACCCTCGGTCTCATCAAATCGTATGAATGCAATTCAATTTTCCCTTCGAATATTTTGTTGTTTTCGAATTAGTCCGTATCTTTGTAGCAATAAAACTACTGACATGAAGTTTGCAAAGTCTTTATACCTTATATTATTAGTAGTCGTTCTGGCTTCTTGTACAGAAGAGAAGGTCTATAAGATTGGTGTGTCACAGTGTGGTGCGGGCCAATGGCGCGAGAAGGTGAACAATGAGATGCTGGCTGCTCAGCATTTGTATGAGCAGACCGCTGAGGTAAGCATAGCTTGTGCTTACGATGATACGGAACGACAAATAAAGCAGATAGACAGCCTGGTCAGTAGTGGCATAGACTTGTTGGTGGTGGCACCTAATGAGGCAAACCAATTGGCTGATGTGATAGCAAATGTGAGGAAGAAGGGAATTCCTGTGATTTATTTCGACCGTAAGGCGACAACAGATGACTATACGGCCTTTATTGGTGGCAGCAATGTGGAGGCAGGACGGACGATGGGTGAATATGCCCTAAGTCTTGGAGGTGGGTTTGTGATGGAAATCACGGGTGCCATGAGTACATCACCAGCACAAGAGCGCCACGAGGGATTTTCCAAAGTAATGGTTGCACACCCAGAACTAAAATATGTCTGCAAGCAAGCCGACTGGACCTCGGACGAGGCATGTCGTATTGTTGAGGAACAGATAAAGACTGGCGAAGTGCCTGATATCGTGTTCTGTCATAACGATGGTATGGCAACAGGTGTCTATAAGGCCGTTGTAGAACAGAACATAGAGGGTAGGATAAAGATTATCGGTATTGACGGATTACCAGGAGAGGGTATTGAATATGTACAGTTTGGCCATCAGGTGGGTACTTATGTCTATCCGACTCATGGCGACAAGATAGTGAAACTGGCATTGGATATTCTTACAGGTCATCCTTATGAGCGTGAAAATGCCCTGAAAGGCATATTGGTGACGCCAGAGAATGTGAACTTGGTAGATTTGAACAGTAGGGAGATGATGGCACAAAACAAAGATCTCATTATTGTTCAGGACAAGTTGGAGCAGTATTTTGGATGGTACAACCTACAACGTAAGATGCTTGTGGGTAGTGTGATAACGATTATAGTACTGATGATGGCCATCGCGATGGTATGGAGAGCCTATCTTCAAACGCGCAAGACTATCCGCCAGCGACAGTCGATGAACGAGGAACAGCTGTTGTTCTATACCGACGCCAACCGCCGTAAGGTGGCGGAGATATTCAGTACGCCGCAGGAGATGCTGCCTGCCCCTAAGAAGCAGGACACGCTGTTTGCCGAACAGCTGAACGAAGCCATCCGCAAGAATATGTCGAACCCGAACCTGAAGATGGAGGAACTGGGCGAGGAAATGGGACTGGGCAGGGTGCAGCTGTACCGCAAAGTGAAAGCCATCACTGGTGTGACACCGGTGGAACTGCTGCGAAAGATGCGCCTGCAGGAGGCCTACGTGTTGTTGGGCTCTACCACCAAGACCATTGCAGAGATAGCCTTTGAGGTGGGATTCAATACACCGGGCTATTTCTCGAAGTGCTTTAAGGAGGAATATGGCAAACTGCCGGGGGAGATAAGGAATGGCGGGCTTTGCCCTAGTGAATAGTGAAACGCTTCGCTAGTGAAAAGTGAAAAACTAAAGAATTCAACGAAAAAGCCTTTTTAATCAAAATTTGTTTCATGTATCATTTTTAACGTTCTGTGAACGATATTTGATACATCCATGCGCGTTAGTTGGTTACCTTTGCAACCGAAATGATTATTTTTACTAACCAATTAAACAAGCAAATGAAACAAAAAAGATTCATTCTTGCATTAGCAAGCGTCTCAAAAAGACGAGTACTGAGTTTCCTGATGCTCACTATCTGTACTATGATGTACGCGCAACAGGAGATTACAGGAACAGTAGTCGATGCGATGGGTCCTGTCATTGGTGCTACCGTGATGGAGAAAGGTACAACCAATGGTACGGTGACCGATTTCGACGGAAACTTCAAGTTAAAGGTGCAGGCAGGAAAGACACTCGTTTTCTCCTACATTGGCTATCTGACACAAGAGCAGGCTGCCAAACAGGGAATGACAGTGACACTGCAGGAGGATGCCCTATCGCTGAACGAGGTGGTGGTAACAGGTTATACCACCCAGCGTAAGGCCGACCTGACTGGTGCCGTTTCGGTAGTGAGTGTCAGCGAGCTTGCCAAGCAGAACGAAAACAACCCGATGAAGGCCATGCAGGGTCGCGTGCCTGGCATGAACATCTCTGCCGACGGTTCTCCCTCTGGTGCTGCCCAAGTTCGCATCCGTGGTGTTGGAACACTGAACAACAACGACCCGCTGTACATCATCGACGGTGTTCCCACGAAAGCCGGCATGCATGAGTTGAACGGTAACGACATCGAGAGCATCCAGGTATTGAAGGATGCCGCCTCTGCCTCTATCTACGGTTCGCGTGCTGCCAACGGTGTGATTATTATCACCACCAAGAAAGGCAAGGAAGGCAAGATCAAGATTGACTTCGATGCCAGCGTATCGGTACAGACCTACGCCCACAAGATGGAAGTGCTCAATGCCAAGGAGTACGGCCAGGTATTGTGGGGTGCATACGTGAACGACGGCTTGGACCCCAACCGTAACAGCTTGGGATATAACTTCAACTGGAGCTATGACGCACAGGGCAATCCCGTGCTGAACAGTGTCGGCCTGGATAAGTATCTGGATGCTGCCGGCACTACGCCTGCCGCTGATACCGACTGGTTCAAGGAGACTACCCGCACGGGCTTGGTTCAGCAGTACAACGTATCGCTGAGCAATGGCTCGGAGAAGGGCTCTTCTTTCTTCTCGCTGGGCTATTATAAGAACAAGGGTATTATCAAGCATTCCGACTTCGAGCGTTTCTCGGCACGTATGAATACCGAGTACAAGCTGCTGAAGATGAAGGACCTGGATGTGCTGACTGTGGGTGAGCACTTCACACTGAACCGCACCAGCGAGGTGCAGGCTCCTGGTGGATTCCTGCAGAACGTGCTGCAGTTCAACCCCTCACTGCCTGTATATACCACGAAGGGCGAGTTTGCCGGTCCTGTAGGCGGCTATCCCGACCGTGAGAACCCTGTGGCCCGTCTGGAGCGTAACAAGGACAACCGCTATACTTATTGGCGCCTGTTCGGTGATGCTTATCTGGACGTCAACCCCATGAAGAATTTACATATCCGCTCTACCTTCGGTCTGGACTATGCCCAGAAGGAGCAGCGTATCTTCACCTATCCTATTACGGAGGGTACTGTGGCCAACAAGACGAATGCTGTAGAGCCTAAGCAGGAGCACTGGGTGAAATGGATGTGGAACGCCATTGCTACCTATAATTTCGAGAAGGGCAAGCACCGTGGTGATGCCATGATCGGTATGGAGCTGAACCGCGAGGATGACCGCTACTTCAGCGGCAAGCGTTACGACTTTGCGGTATTGGATCCCAACTATATGTGGCCTAACTCCGGTGTCGGCGAGACAGAGGCTTACGGTGGTGGCGAAGGCTTCACGCTGACCTCTTTCTTCGGCAAGATCAACTATACTTACGATGATAAATACATGGCCAGCTTCACGATACGTCGTGACGGTTCGAGCCGTTTCGGTAAGAACAACCGCTATGGTACGTTCCCCTCTGTCAGTGCCGGTTGGCGCATCAGCCAGGAGAACTTCATGAAGAATCTGACATGGTTGGACAACCTGAAGCTCCGTGCTTCATGGGGTCAGACCGGTAACCAGGAAATTCCCGTCATTGCCCGCTACACGCTCTATGAGAGCAACTATGGCGAGGCACAGTTCGGCGGACAGAGCTATGGTACCAGCTATGACATCGAGGGAACGAACGGTGGCAAGCAGTTGCCCAGCGGTTTCCGTCGCACCCGTCTGGGTAACGACGACCTGAAGTGGGAGACCACCACGCAGACCAACCTCGGTTTCGACTTCGGCCTGTTCCATAACGCACTCTACGGTTCGTTCGAATGGTATTACAAGAAGACTACCGACATTCTCGTCGATATGCCCGCCATCGGTGTGATGGGTGAGGGTGCCTCACAGTGGATTAATGCCGGTGAGGTGAAGAATAAGGGTATCGAGTTCAACCTCGGCTATCGTGGTGAGATTGGCAAGTTCTCTTACGACATCACCGGTAATATCGGCACTTATCGCAATGAGGTGACGAAGTTGCCCGAGACCGTGGCAGCTAACGGAGCCTTCGGTGGTAATGGTGTGAAGAGCGTTATCGGACATCCGATGTATTCACAGGTAGGCTACATCTACGACGGTATCTTCTGCAACCAGCAGGAGGTGGATAACCATGCCGTACAGAACGGTGCCGGTGTAGGCCGCATCCGCTGGAAGGACCTCAATGGCGACGGTGTCATCAACGAGGCTGACCAGGACTGGATCTACTCTCCCGTTCCCGACTTCACATGGGGTCTGAACATCTACCTGCAGTATAAGAACTTCGACTTCACCATGTTCTGGCAGGGTGTGCAGGGTGTTGACGTCATCACCGACCTGAAGCGCGAGACCGATCTGTGGCAGGGTCTGAACATCTCGAACCTGAACAAGGGTCAGCGTCTGCTCAGTGCATGGACGCCCAACAATGCCGGTTCTACCATTCCTGCCCTGAGCACGATGGACAACAACAATGAGAAGCGCGTGTCCAGCTATTTCGTGGAGAACGGCTCCTATGCCAAGCTGCGCACCGTCCAGTTGGGCTACAACTTGCCGAAGAGTCTGGTGGAGAAGATTTACATGACACGTGTCCGTGTCTATCTGTCAGCCCAGAACCTGCTGACCATCAAGAGCAAGAAGTTTACGGGTGTTGATCCGGAGAATGCCAACTTCGGCTATCCTATTCCTCTTAACGTAACATTCGGTCTCAATGTATCATTCTAAAACGACAGCCATTATGAAAAAGTTATTATATATAGTTTGTTCAATCTGTCTCGCCGGTGGTTTCTCTTCTTGCGAGAGCTTCCTTGACAAGCATGTGCCTCAGGGTACACTGAGCGATGAACAGGTGAAGACTCCGGCGAATGCTGAGGCTATGGTGGTATCAGCGTATGCCATCTATACCACGGCAGAAGATATTAACTCATCGTTCTCGATGTGGAACTTTGAGGTTCGTTCCGACGATGCCTACAAGGGCGGTTCGGGTCCTGGCGACGGCGACGTGTTCCATCAGTTGGAAATCCAGCAGGGTGTGCTCACCACCAACTGGAACATCAACGACATGTGGGTACGCCTGTATAACAGTCTCTCTCGTGTGAACAGTGCCATTGCCTTGCTGAACGTGAGCGATTTCGACATGAAGCAGCAGCGACTGGCCGAGATGAAGTTCCTGCGTGCCTATGGTCACTTCCTGCTGAAGCGTCTGTATAAGCATATCCCGTTTGTTATCAACGAGAACTTGACTTACGACGAGTACAACAACCTGTCGAACCGTGAGTTTTCGAACGACGAGGGTTGGCAGCTGATTATCAACGACCTCGAGGAGGCGTTCAATGTGTTGCCTGAGAAGCAAGCCGACAAAGGCCGTCCCACCAAGGCTGCCGCTGCCGCTTTCCTGGCAAAGGTTTATCTCTACAAGGCCTATCATCAGGACGATGAGAACACCAACCAGGTGACCAGCATCAACCAGGCTGAGTTGCAGAAGGTCATTGAATATACCAATCCTACGCTCTATGCCAACTATGGTCTGGAGGCTGACATCCACAACAACTTCCGTCCTGAGGAGCAGTTTGAGAACGGCATCGAGAGTATCTGGGCCATCCAGTATTCGCGCAACGACGGTTCTACCTATGGTAACCTGAACTGGAGTTACGGACTGATTCCTCCCAACATCCCCGGCGCTACCGATGGCGGTACCGACTTCTTCAAGCCTTCACAGAACCTGGTGAATGCCTATCGTACCGGTGCCGACGGTCTGCCCCTGCTTGACACGTTCAATCAGAAGGACTACGACATGAATGTCGATAATGCTGACCCCCGTCTGTTCCTGACAGTCGGTATGCCCGGTCTGCCCTATATGTTCAACAAGAACTACATGATGGACAAGACCAGCGTGTGGAGCCGTTCCGGTGGTGTCTATGGCTACTATGTATCGCTGAAGCAGAATGTCGATCCTGCACTCATCGGCGAGTATCTTATCAAGGGTTCCTACTGGGCTTCTTCCATGAACCGCATCGTGTTCCGCTATGCCGACGTGCTGCTGATGCGTGCCGAGGCGTATGCACAGCTGGGCAACAGCGAGCAGGCCATTGCTTTGGTGAACCAGATTCGCCAGCGTGCTGCCAGCAGTACCCAGATGATAGGCAGCTATCAGAACACGTATGGTGTGAAGATGTATGTCACCCCATATAAGGGCTCTTACAGCAAGGACGAGACGGTGAAGATTGTGAAGATGGAGCGCCGCCTGGAGCTGGCTATGGAGTCTGAGCGTTTCTTCGACCTTGTTCGCTGGGGCGATGCTGCCACCGTGCTGAACAAGTACTATGCTGAGGAGATTGACAACTGCGCACTGTACAGCGATGCTCATTTCACTGCCAACAAGGGTGAATACCTGCCGATACCATTCGTGCAGATGTCAGCAGCGCACGGCAACTACGTTCAGAACTGCGGAAACTGGTAAATAAAAATGAGAAATGAGTAATGAGAAATGAGGAATGATTTTCTGATCGTTTCTGAATTATGAATAATGCATTATAAATTATGAATTATATGAAAAAGATATTCAATATATTCTGTGCCCTCTGCCTGGCCCTTGGCCTGTGGTCATGCTCTAGCGACCATGTCAGCGACCTTCGGCTTTCCGGCGACTGCATGGTGGAAGCTTTGACGCTCGACGCCTATGAGGGTAATATCGACCTGACCTCCCGCAGCATTGTGGTCCGTTTGCCGGAGGTGTATGAGACATCTTCCATGACGGTCAGCAAGCTGACGCTCTCCGAGGGTGCTACTTGTAATGTGAAGCAGGGTGAGACCCTCGACATGGACAATGCCAAGTCGCTGATTGTTCGCAACGGTGACGTTTCGCTGGAGTGGACGCTTTATGTGATGCACGACGAGGCTCGCATCTACAGCTTTGTCATCAACGACATCTATACGGGTTCTATCGACGAGTCGAAGAAGACCATCACCGTCTATCTGCCTGGTGGCATGGACCTGAGCAACCTGGTGCCCACCATTTCCTATAGTGCCAATGCCACAATATCGCCTGCAACGGGTGTTGCTCAGGACTTCACACATCCTGTGAAGTATAAGGTGACCAACAATTCCGCCGAGAGCGAATACACCGTGACGGTCATCTCCATCGACAAGCCTTACGCCCTGTTCCTGGGTACTGCTCCTACCATGGACGACCTCGACCCAGAGGCCAAGGCTGCCTGCCAGTGGATGCTGGGCAATGTTCCCAAGACCCTCTATGCTTCGTTTGCCGACCTCCGTGCCGGAACCATCGACCTCTCTGAGTGTAAGGTGATGTGGTGGCACTTCCACTACGACGGTGGTGTGGACGGTCACGACCAGTTCGTACTGAAGGCTCCTGAGGCCATGAACACGCTCAACGAGCTTCGTTCGTTCTACGAGAATGGCGGTTCGTTCTTCTTCACACGCTATGCTACGAATGTTCCTTCGTTCATCGGTGTTACCGGTGACGACGAGTGGACCACACCAAACAACTGCTGGGGTCAGAACGAGTTCGAGGCAGAGACCTGCGGTGGTCCTTGGGAATTCCAGATGTACGCCGGACAGCAGGGTCATCCGCTCTGGCAGGGCATCATTGCCGGCGACGATCCTAACCGCGTCTATTGCACCGATGCCGGTTATCACATCACCAACTCCACCGCTCAGTATCACATCGGAGCAGACTGGGGTGGCTATGACAACCACGGAGCTTGGGAAGCCCGCACGGGAGGTACCATCCTTGGTGTCGGTGGCGACGGTGCCGTGGTAGCCTGGGAGTATCCTGCCCACGACGGCAAGGGCCACGTCATCTGTATCGGTTCTGGTTGCTACGACTGGTTCTCTTACACCTACGAACCTGGCTATACCGAGAAGTTCCACAAGAACATCGAGATAATCACGTCGAATGCTTTCAACATTTTAACGAAATAACGCATTATGAAAAAGATGTATAATATATTCTATACCGGTCTGGTGGGCTGCGCCTTGTGCGCAGCAGGCACCAGCTGCAGTGACGACACCTACAGTCCTGACCCCGACAAGAACTGGGCTGGCACGACGGAGTTTTTCACCCCCACCGAGCCTAACGCACAGCAGACCTACTACAATCCGCAGATTGGCCGTTGCGGCGACCCCATGCCGTTCTACGACGAGAACACCGGCGACTTCAAGGTGCTCTACCTGCAGGAGTATGTCAACAACGGACCGACCTACCACCCCTTCTGGGCGGTGACCACCGACGACTGTGCCAACTACCAGTCGCTGGGCGAAATCCTGCCCACCGGTTCCTCCGTGATGGATGCCGATGCTGCACTGGGTACGGGTTGTGCCGTCTATAGCGAGGCCGACAAGCAGTACTACATCTATTATACCGGTCACAGCTTCCAGGCTGGCAGTCAGCGCGAGGTGGTGATGCGCGCTACTTCGCCTGACTTCAAGACATGGACCAAGGACTACCAGTGGACGCTGAAGGGTTCCGACTACAACACCGGCACCGACTTCCGCGATCCTCAGGTGTTCAAGGCCGACGACGGACAGTGGCACATGGTCATTGCCGGCAAGCTGAAGTTCCTTGACTTCAAGTCAACCGACCTGAAGAACTGGGAATACGTAGGTCAGTTCAACATGGTATGGGACCGCATGTGTGAGTGCCCCGACATCTTCAAGATGGGCGACTGGTGGTACTTCATCTACAGCGAGGGCTACCGCACCGACTGGAGCCGTAAGGTGAAGTATATGATGGCTAAGAGTTTCCAGGGACTGAAGGACTGCTTCGGCGACCCGGGTGCCCACTGGCCTCAGGACGGCAAGGAGGGAGTGCTCGACACCCGTGCCTTCTATGCAGGCAAGACAGCCTCCAACGGTACCGACCGCTACATCTGGGGATGGTGCCCCATCCGCGAGGGAGCCACCCTCTTCGACAAGAACATCAACGTAGGTGCTGACAGTGAGCCTGCATGGGCTGGTGCACTGGTATGCCACAAGATTATCCAGCATGCCGACGGCACGCTGACCCTCGGTGCTGTGCCCGCCATCGCCGACAAATACACCAAGGATGCAGCCCTGAGCGTCATGGCCAGCAACGGATATAACAACGGCACACTCAGCGGCGACGGAGCCTACGTGCTCTACAACCGACTGGGCGCCTGCAACCACATCTCGTTCACCGTCAAGACCGCCGGCAACTCCGACAAGTTCGGCATCTCTGTAGTGCGCGCCACCGACTCGAAAAAGTACTACACCATGGTTGTTAACCCCGAGAACGACAACTGGCGCAAGGTTAACTTCGAAGAGGAAGGCAGCGAGGGTCGCGGCTTCATCCGCGGCATCGACGGCTACGGATTCGCCCGTCCTGCTGACAACACCTACAAGGTGGATATCTACACCGACAACTCCGTGCTCGTCATGTACATCAACGACAACGTATGCTACACCAACCGTATCTATGGCATCACAAAGAACTGCTGGAGCATCAATAGCTACGGAGGTACCGTCACCATCAGCGACGTAAAAGTTAGTCATCAATAAAATCGAAAGTTAGTTAAGTTTGTAGGTTTTGATTCATAGTTTTTTGACAACTTGCTTATTGCAAGCGGTCAGAGGGCCGAAAAACCAAAGCTAATAAGGTTGTTTTAAGGATTCTCCGCCCAAGTGCTTGTGACGAGTACTTGGGCGTTTTATTCGTTGACACCTAACATACTATTATAGTCCGTAAATTGCTAAGAATCTTTAAATTTCACAAGTTTGTGATTCACAAGCTTGTGAAATCGGTGTAAAAAACTTATCTTTGCACTCAAAATGAGAACGTTATGGAGAAAAGCTTTGTTTATGGAATAGCCGTTACGGATTACAATTTTACGGGTCGAAGCGCAGAGACACGCCGTTTGAAAGCCAACTTCGAAGCCGGTATTAATTCTATATTGATTTCCCCTAGGCGATGGGGTAAAACGTCGTTAGTAGATCATGTATGCAGACAATTTGTTGACAATGATATCATAACGGTACGTTTGGACATCTTTGGCTGTAAAACAGAATATGATTTTTATAACATGTTGGCCGTTGCCGTTTTAAAGCAGACAGCTTCCAAGGTTCAACTATGGATGGATGAGGCTCGCGATTTCCTTGCCCGTCTGACCCCTAAAATTGGAATACCCATAGATCCGACTTCAGAAATAAGTGTTTCGCTAGGCATAACCCCAGAAACGCATACACCTGAAGAAATCCTGAATCTGGTGGAAACGATTGCTACGCGTAAAAAGCGCCATATAGTTGTTTGTATTGACGAATTCCAACAAGTGGGAGAATTTGACAACACAAAAGAAGTACAGGCAAAACTGCGTTCCGTGTGGCAACATCACCATTATACCTCATATTGTCTTTATGGTAGTAAACGGCACATGATGAGTAAGATATTTCTTAATCGCAGTATGCCTTTCTATCAGTTTGGCGATCTTCTATGGCTTCAGAAAATACCCACCAACGATTGGATGGACTATATCATCAGCCATTTTGAGACAGCAGGGAAACACATCTCAGAACAGATGGTAGAACGAATTTGCGAAACGGTTGACAACTATCCCTCTTATGTACAACATCTTGCCTTAATTCTTCTCAATCATCTGCCTCAAGGTGGAAGTGTTACTGAGGATATGATGCCATCGGCCATCTCTGAACTCATCAGTACAAATGAAGCCCTTTATATGCAGCAGGTAGAACCCTTGTCTGGTTACCAGATGAATCTGCTAAAAGCTATTGTGTCAGGCATACATTCGGGCTATAATGAGAAACGCGTCCGCTCAATGTTCGATTTAGGAAGCCCATCAAATATGGTTCGATTACGAGATGCTCTTATCGAACGCGATCTTATCTATTCAGAAATGCAACAATTGCATCTTACAGATCCAGTCTTTGGCCTCTGGTTCAAGAAAAGGTTTGTATAAAATGCAGTTTTTTTATAAGTGTAGTTCGCTGATTTTGGTTGTCAGTTTTCTGTGTAGACACCCACGATGATACCCGAAGCAGGGTCAAGGCATTATTCGTAATCGTCAATCACGGAGTTGATAAAGTCCATCATGGGCTTGGCAGCACGGAACATGCGCTCTATCTCGTCGAGCCATTGGTTGCCTTGATAGAAATCGTCGCCTACCTGATGCCAACAGCAGTAGTCCTTCATGCGGAGATATTGGATGTGTTCCCAGTCGCGAGGGAACCCTGAAGGACACGTTTTCAACTTTTCCAACCCGAAGCCTTGAGGCTGGTCCCAACTCGATACATCCGTAGGAGCTTTGAAACTGCTGGCAGTCGGACTACCGAAGTATTTTTGGAAATCCTTGTTCTCCACACATCGCAACCACTCGCTGGTATTGCCCATCATCTCGTTGCGACATGAGGTCAGGATGTTCGTAGGCAACCAGTAATTGCCACAAGCTACCATGCAGTGTCCTGGTTCCAGATGGAGGTAATAGCCTCCATGTAGTGCCTTCTTGCCATGGGCTGCGATATACCCTCCAAAGTGGTTTTTGTAAGGCGACTTATCGTTCGAGAAGCGGGTATCGCGATTAAACCGATAGGTGCAATCCTTCACGCTGAGATGTGCTATCGAGGGGTCAAACTCCGCAATGCGACCAATCGCCAACTTGATGCCTTCCTCAAAGTCTGCCCTCACCGCATCATACTCTGCCTTATGTTCCCAATACCACTCACGGCTATTATTTGCCATCAGCCGTTTCAGATAATCCAAAATCCTTTTTGCATCCATAAATCGTATTGTTTTGTTTGCAAAAATAATGTTTTTTATGTAACTTTTGTTACAATGAACGTTTTTTGTTAGTTTATGTATCATAATTTATAGGATGAAATGGAGAAAAACGGTAATTTTGCCACAAAATCATTAATAACTTAAAACAATTCAAGATGAAGAAAACAGTTTTGATGTTCATGGCTTTGCTGATGACCCTGGGGCTGAAAGCTCAGGTAAAGCCCATCGTGCTGGGCGACAAGCATGCCATGCTGAAAGTAAAGCAAGGAGAGAAGTATCTGTTGTTGCCCGTCCAGGAGTCGGAAGAGATTGCGGCTATTGCCGTGCTTAATGGTGACAACGAAATGGTGAAACGGCTGAATGTGAAGCTGGCCATTGACCGGGTGGACTATTATATGCCACTGGAACTGAAGGGTGCCAGACTTCTGGACATCGAGTTTCACGGTGACCGCAGGCAGAAGGGTGCCGTGAGTGAGTTCGTTTGCTGGCGCGAGATGAAGTATTCCTCCACGTTCGACACCACCAACCGCGAGCACTTCCGTCCCGTCTATCACCATACACCGCTATATGGTTGGATGAATGATCCTAATGGTATGTTCTATAAAGACGGAGTATGGCATCTATATTATCAATACAATCCCTATGGAAGTCAGTGGGAGAACATGACGTGGGGACACTCTACCTCGCGCGACCTTATTCATTGGGAGGCACAGCCCACGGCTATCGAGGCCGACTGGCTGGGCAGCATCTTCAGCGGTTCGTGTGTAACCAACGGAGATGAGGTGGTAGCCATGTACACATCGGCAGGACACCATCAGACGCAGTCGATAGCCTTCTCGAAAGATGGTGGACGCACCTTTACGAAATATGCAGGCAATCCTGTGCTGACTACCAGCGATGTAGCCGACTTCCGCGACCCACGTCCCTTCTGGAATGAAGATATCAAGGCCTGGAACCTTATCCTGGCTGCTGGTCAAGAGATGCGTATCTATTCGTCGAAAGACCTGAAGGACTGGAAATATGAGAGTTCGTTTGGCAAGGAGTATGGTAACCACAGTGGTGTGTGGGAATGCCCAGATCTGTTCGAAATTGATGGAAAGTGGGTGCTGATTTGCAACATCAACCCTGGAGGACCCTTCGGAGGCTCGGCTACTCAGTATTTCGTAGGCCAGTTCGATGGACATAAGTTCACATGCGAATCCATGCCGAAGGTAACTAAATGGCTGGATTATGGCAAGGACCACTATGCTACAGTCTCTTTCTACAATGCACCAGAGAACCGTCATGTAGTGCTGGCATGGATGTCCAATTGGCAGTATGCCAACCAGGTACCCACCAAGCAGTTCCGCAGTGCCAACTCGATACCTCGCGACCTGGGACTGTTCCGTTGTGGCGAAGAAACCTACGTCAGCGTGGTACCCTCGAAAGAGATGCTCGCTCTGCGTGGTGCAAAGGTGAAGAAGCCGACGGAGACTTGCGAGATATTGGTTGACACCAAGAACAATACTGAGATAGTGCTCTCCAACACGAAAGGCGAGCAGGTGGTGATGAAATATGATGCTGCTAAACAAACGTTCAGCATGGACCGTGTAAAAAGTGGCGATGTAAGTTTCAGCGAGGCCTTCCCTGCAGTGACCGAGGCACCGACCTTTGGCACCATCAAGCAGCTTCGCATCTTTATTGACCGCTGCAGCATTGAGGTGTTCGATGCTGAGGGCAAGATGGCTATGACCAATCTTGTGTTCCCCTCAGAACCGTATAATAATATTAAGGTAAAGGGCGGAAAAGCAACAATCTTTGAAATTAAATACTAAAACAATATGGGTAATCAAAACAAATCGATTTATCTGATCCCTGTAATGCTCTGCTTCTTCTGCATGGGCTTCGTGGATCTGGTGGGCATCGCCTCTAATTATGTGAAGGAAGACTTGGGTCTTACCGACTCTGTTGCTAACATCTTCCCCTCACTGGTATTCTTCTGGTTCCTTATCTTCAGTGTGCCTACGGGTATGCTGATGAACAAGATAGGACGTAAAAACACGGTATTGCTGTCGCTCATCGTGACGGTCGTGTCGCTGTTCATCCCCCTGCTGGGCAGTTCGTTTACCGTAATGCTCATCGCCTTCTCGCTTCTGGGCATCGGCAATGCCTTTATGCAGACCAGTATCAACCCATTGGCCATGCTGATTATCGGCGACAAGAACCTGGCATCCACCCTGACTTTCGGTCAATTTGTGAAAGCTATCGCCTCGTTCCTTGCTCCTTACTTGGCCATGTGGGGCGCTACCGCTGTTATGCCTACGTTCGGATACGATTGGCGCGTGTTGTTCCTTGTTTATTTCATTGTGGGCATTCTGGCCACCGCTTTGCTGTGGGTTACTCCTATTCAGGAAGATATCCAGGAGGGTAAGTCGTCGTCGTTCATGGATTGCATCCGTCTATTGGGTAAGCCCATTGTGCTGCTGTCGTTCTTCGGCATCATGTGCCATGTGGGTATCGACGTGGGAACCAACACCACCGCACCCAAGCTGTTGATGGAACGTGTGGGCATGACGCTCAACGAAGCCGCCTTTGCCACATCCTTGTATTTCATTTTCCGTACCATCGGAGCCTTGACGGGTTCGTTCTTCCTCCGTATCATGAAGACCCGCTGGTTCTTCATCATCAGCGTTTGTCTGATGGCTGCATCCATGATTCTGATGTTCAGTGGCGAATCGAAGATGGTGCTCTACACGGCTATCGCCTTGGTAGGCTATGGTAACTCCAACATCTTCTCGATGGCCTTCTCTGAGGCATTGCTCTCCGTACCCGACAAGCAGAATGAAGTCAGCGGTCTGATGATCATGGGTCTCTTCGGTGGAACCATCTTCCCACTTATCATGGGTTTCTGCAGCGATGCCGTAGGTCAGGCTGGTGCCGTAGCAGTCATGGCTGTAGGAGTCATCTACCTCTTTACCTATATCCCCCGAATTAAAAGGTAATCACAAAGTTCTTAGACCTAAAGGTCAAAGCGACCAAGGTCGATTACAAAAATCAAAGTTCAAAGAATATGAAACGTTATGTAGTAGGCCTCGGTGAGGCATTATGGGATGTACTTCCCGAAGGAAAGAAACTGGGTGGCGCCCCTGCCAACTTTGCTTATCATGCAGGACAATTCGGTCTGGAGACTTTGGCTGTCAGTGCCTTGGGTGAGGATGCTTTGGCTGAAGAAACCATCGATGCACTGAAAGAGCACGGTTTAAATTATCTGATGCCTCGTGTCAAGTATCCTACGGGTACGGTGCAGGTTACACTCTCGGGCGACGGTATTCCTGCCTATGAGATTAAGGAAAACGTAGCATGGGATAATATTCCCTATACTGCCGAGATTGCCGAGGTGGCCAAAAATGCACGTGCGGTGTGCTTTGGTTCTTTGGCTCAGCGCAATGTGGTGTCATGGGCAACCATTCGTCAATTCCTCGATGATACCCCAGACGACTGCATCAAGATTTTCGATATCAACCTGCGCCAGCAGTTCTATACGAAGGACGTTATCGAGGAGTCGTTCAAACGTTGCAACATCCTGAAGATTAACGATGAGGAATTGGTTGTCATCAAGCGTATGTATGGCTACGACGACCTTGACATGCGAGGCATCTGCGAGAAGATACTTGCAGAATATAAACTGAAAATGCTGGTGCTGACTTGTGGCACCAACGGCTCGTATGTTTTTGCCCCTGGTCTGACTTCATTCCAAGATACTCCTAAGGTGACCGTTGCTGATACCGTAGGTGCCGGCGATTCCTTCACGGGCTCCTTCTGTGCTGCCATCCTCAATGGCAAGCCTATGGAAGAGGCTCACCGCATTGCCGTAGAGGTGTCTGCATACGTCTGCACCCAAAACGGAGCCATGCCCAAATATCCTGCTGAGCTTGTAGCTAAGGTGAAGTAAAGTATTGAATATCCATACTATCACCCCTGTGTCAAAATGATGCAGGGGTATATTTTTGTCATGCTGTCTAATGATTTTTTATAGAACATATTGAACATTTATAATGTTCGATATTTCCCAAAGAATAGTCTATTTCTGTAAAACGAAGACAAAAGAGCAGAATTTTGGAAAATCAGAATATTGAATTTCGAATATTTTTTGCGAACTTTGCACCCGAAAAGTAAAAATTGGACATCATGGAGATACAAAATCTCAAACCAAGGAGCGGCTTTGACACCATACGATTGGGTGATAGTGACGAACTTGTGGTCATGGAGAACTTCGGTTCATTACCAAAGGGCGAATTATCTCTTGACAGGCATGGGCTTATCGTCATCTGTACTGAAGGCATAGCACAGTTTGACTACGACGGACAGCAGATTCGGCTCCACAAGGATGATCTTTTCTTATATATGGCGCATAGCGTGGTCACCAATTTCATGTCATCTTCGGATTTTAACTGTCGTCAGATTTGGTTTTCCCGCGGCGAATTATGGAACATCAGTAAATACGGCGAAGTAAGTTTGTCAGACCTGCCTTATCTCAAACGACACCCAATAATGCATCTGACAGAAGATGACGTGAAGTTGCTTGATGATTATTTCCAGTTGTTATGCCGCCGGATGAGAGATCCAAGTCCCGTGTTGTATTCCAATATCGTAAGATCACTCGTCAGTACGATGATGTTGGAAATACTCAGCATGATGCGAAGGCAGGAGCCTGAGAACACGGTAACAACCGGCGTCCATCGTCAGCGGTTGGCAAACGAGTTTATGCGCTTAGTGGAACAAAGCGACGGCCGTATCCGCAAGGTGGACGACTTTGCTAACCAACTGAATATTACGCCGAAATATCTCTCGACGCTGTTGAAAGAGACGATGAACCGTCGTCCTAGCGAGATGATACACTTCTATACGCTGAAGGCTATAGAGCACCGTCTGCGCTATACTGACATGACGATGCAGGAGATAGCCAACGATCTGAACTTCGCCAATGCGTCGTTCTTCGGCAAATATTTTAAGGAGCACGCTGGCATGACGCCGTTGGATTTTAGAAAGAAATATCATCGGTGAAAAGGTTAGAGGTGAGAGGTAAGAAAGTAAAAAAGTATAAACGCAATAAATATGAAAAAAGGACATTTGGTAATGGCTGCAACGGTGCTGATGGCATTGTGCAGTTGCGGAGAGAAGAAGCAAGCCACCGTAGAACAGACGGTGAGAGTCAAGGTGCAGGAGATTCAGACTGAGACCGTAAACGGCGAACAGGGTTTCTCAGGTACCATTGAGGAGGCAAACGGAATTTCGCTGTCGTTTGCCACTGCAGGTACTATCAAGCGTATCTATGTGAGTGAAGGTCAGACGGTGGGTCAAGGACAACTGATAGCAGAGTTGGATCCCACCACGCTGCAGAATGCCTATACCATCAGCAAGACTTCGCTGGAGCAGGCGCAGGACACTTACAACCGCATGAAGGAACTGCACGATGCAGGTTCGTTGCCCGAGATGCAGTGGATATCCATTGAGAACCAGTTGAAGAGTGCCAAAGCGCAGGAAGCCATGGCTAGAAAGTCGCTGGGCGATACCAAGCTGTATGCACCGTCTGCGGGCTATATTTCTACGAAGTTTGCCGAGGTAGGCGAGAATGCTTCCCCAGGAATGCCCGTTGCAAAGCTGGTGAACATCAGCAGTGTGAAGGTGAAGATAGCTGTGCCTGAGGATGACATCCAGCGAATTGCCAAGAGTTCGTCGATGAAGATTGTGGTGCCTGCATTGGGCAATCGCGAGTTCTCCGGTCATGTGACGGAGCGTGGCGTGAGTGCCGACCCCCGTTCGCGTACCTATGAAGTAAAGGCTACTGTGCTGAACCACGACGGCAAACTGCTTCCGGGCATGATTTGTCAGGTGTTCACCAACTATATGCAGGGTACGACGGGTGTGTTCATTCCCGCCAACCTGGTACAGCTTGACAGCGATAACAAGACCTTCGTCTGGGTAGTCAATGGCGATAAGGCCCTGAAGCGTAAAATCATCATCAGCAAAGAAACCGCTCAGGGTGCACAAGTAAGTGGTGGACTTTCTGCTGGCGACAAGCTCATTGTGGCTGGACAACAGAAGGTAAGTAATGGAATGAAAGTGGAGGTAGTAAAATGAAAGAAAAAAAGATGAGTCTGCAGGAGTGGTCGATGCACTACAGGCAGATTATCATATTGTTGGTAAGTTGCCTCGTGGCTCTGGGCATCTACGGACTTGCCAACATCAACAAGAACGAGTTTCCCGACTTCACCATCCGCCAGGGCATTGTTGTAGCGGTCTATCCCGGTGTGACGGCACAGGAAATGGAGGAGCAGGTAACGAAACCGTTGGAGAAATACATCTTCACCTACCGCGAGGTGAAGAAAGAGAAAACCATCTCGTACACAAAGGAGGGTCTGAGCATCATCCAGGTGGAACTGAACGATGAGCTCACGGACAAGGACGGATTCTGGTCAAAGTTCAAGCACGGAGTACAAGGATTCAAGAACGAGCTGCCTGAAGGTGTGCTGGCCATACAGGTGAACGATGATTTCGGCGACACCTCGGCACTGCTGCTGGCAATGGAGTCGGACGAAAAGACTTATCGCGAGTTGAACGACTACATGAATTCGCTGATAGATTCGCTGCGCTTGATTCCGAGCGTGGGCAAGATGACGGTATTCGGACTGCAGAAGGACCAGATCAGCATCTACCTGAACTCCGACAAGTTGTCGCACTATGGCATCAGCTACCTGACCATCGCCCAGCAACTACGAGGCAAAGGATTTGTGACTACTGCCGGTCGCGTAAAGAACAACGGATACAAGTCGCCGATATATGTCGACCATGCGTTGAACAAGATTTATGATGTAGAAAACACCGTTATCTATACCGATGACGCCGGCAATACGGTACGTCTGAAAGATGTGGCTAAAGTAAAGCGTGAATATCCACAACCCAAGTCGTACATCACCAACAATGGTACGAGGTGTCTGCTGCTGTCGGTGGAAATCAAGAAGGGACAGGACGTATCGAGCATGGGTGAGGCCATCAACAAGAAACTGGCCAACTTCAAACAGCACATCCCCGACGACGTGCAGCTAAATGCCATTACCGACCAGGCCAAGGTGGTGGACGACTCCATCGAGAACTTCCTCCACGAACTGATGATAGCCATCTGTACGGTTGTCCTTGTAGTGGTGCTGATTATGCCGTTCCGTGTTGCCG
>JAEEGH010008286.1_pt1 | contig 24644 bp, 19 predicted proteins | sample 9134181 | NCBI WGS metagenome assembly JAEEGH01 (sample SAMN16246544, study PRJNA631951) | gut metagenome | biome: gut microbiome; feature: rumen; material: DP-attached | host: Bos | place: Iran: Karaj | collected 2018-10
CTGAGGTTTTTAGCCACATTACTGATGAGCTTTATGAAAGCAAGATTGTCTATCGTACTCAGAAATACGAAGATTTAGTTCGTACATTTTGCATGAATCCAAGGGGCGCTGTGGTAAATGAAAACACTAACGGTATTGTTACAGTTAACGGCCACAGCTACGAAGACCCTGAAAAGCAGACAAATAATACAAATTTTGCCCTATTGGTAGCAAAACATTTTACTGATCCTTTTAAGGATTCCAATGGATACGGTGAAAGTATTGCTAGACTAAGCAACATGCTTGGGGGCGGCGTAATTGTTCAGCGCTTTGGCGATTTAATTAGGGGACACAGAAGTTCTCAGTCAGATATTGACGAGTCCTTTACAACTCCTACACTTAATGCTAGCCCTGGTGATTTAAGCCTTGTACTTCCAAAACGAATCTTAGATGGCATTATTGAGATGATTTACGCCCTTGATAAGGTGGCACCTGGTACTGCCAATGATGACACACTCCTCTATGGCGTGGAGGTTAAGTTCTACAACATGGAAGTGTTAGTAGATGAGCACCTTGAAACAAATTACAAGGGTCTATATGTAATTGGTGATGGTAGCGGAATTACTCACTCATTATCCCATGCATCCGCTAGTGGCGTTTTCGTTGCAAGAGAAATTGCAGGATAGGAGGGCCTATGGGCTTTTGGGATAGCTTTTTTGAAATTCAAGAAGATAAAATGAAACGTGCTGGTTATGATTATAATCGTGATGGTCACATAGATAGAAAAGAGAGAGCTTTCTATGAAGAAGATTTTGAAAAGGAATTTAGACGTACTTATAATCTAGATGATGATGATGACGACGATGACGATGATGACTGGATGTTTTCTTTACCGGATGCGGCGGATGAGGCAGATGATAACGACTACAATTCGTGGAGTAGTTATAAAGCTAGTGCAACTAATGGTAACTCCTACAATAAGGCCTACCTTGATGCTTACAACAAAGAAAAGGCCGAAATTAAAAAGAAAAATGATTTTCGTTCCGCCTATGAACTTCGACGCTTTAACTATCTAAAAGAAGACGCTAAAAGGCTTAACTCCTACAATTATTATCTAAAAGACATGACTAATGCAGAGATTGATAATAGCCCAAAAAGAAAAAAGCTTCTAAGAAAAATTCTTGGTATTATGGGTTACAGCTATTTTGACTATTTATTTATGTTTAAAGTAGATAAGGCACGATTAATTCGAGAAATCGGCTTAGATCCTGAATGTTTTGGAATTTATCAAAGATTGGATCAAGCCCTAAAAAAATATTATTACACCTGGGAAGATTGCGATAGATTAAGCACTATGGAGCGATATTACCTTGTAATAGATAAGCCAGAACTTGTAACGCAGTGTAAGCAATCCCCCGCTTCAAAAGCGTAAGCTTTAAGCGGGGGTATAGAGCTTACTAGTGTCAGAAGGGGTTAAAGCCCCTTCTGACAGGTGGCACAAAGTGCCACTGCGTTCATGAGGAAGTAGCGAAGCGAATTCCGAATGTCCGCTTTACGCTATAAATAAGAATAAATAAAAAGCACTCCAGAAAATTTGATATGTGTCCAGGATTCTGGGTACACATCCATTTCTTGAGTGCTTTTTTAGTATATAAAAGTCACGACTCGCTCGTAAGTCTAGCGCCGGATTCGGGTCTGCTTCAGCAGACAAATCTTAATTAGTCTTCCTTAACGCTAACTAATTCGATATCGAAGTTAAGTTCCTTACCTGCTAATTCATGGTTAGCATCAAATACGATATCTTCCTCAGTCTTCTCTGTTACTCTAACAGCTACAGCTCCGCCGTAAGCGTTCTGTAAATAAGCCTGATGACCAACTTCTAAGTCTTCAGAACCTGGAAGGTCTGCAATCTTTAACTTAATGATGTTGCTTTCGCTTGGCATACCGTAAGCTTCTTCAGGTGAAAGGTGGATTGAAACCTTATCTCCAACTTCCATATCAACTACTGCCTTATCAAAGCCCTTAATCATCATACCAACACCAGCTAAGAACTCAAGAGGTTCTCCTCTATCATAAGATGAGTCAAACTGTGTACCGTCATTTAAAGTACCCTTATAGTGAACTCTTACTGTCTTACCAGCGTTCTTACCTTCATAGATAACTTCTGGCTCGCCTGAACATCCTGAACAGCTAGCACAAGAACCGCTACATTCTTCTTCAGAATCACCACAATTACATTCCTTATCTTCTTCATGATTATCATGATGTCCGCAACCGTGCTCTCCACATGTGTGCTCTTCGCCACCGTGCTCGTGATCGTGGTGATCACAGTTAGCACCTGTTGAAACTAATTCACCCTTTAAGTAGCTCTCAACTGCTGCATCTGTGTTACCTTCTGCACCAGCAATAACCTCGATACCAGCTTCTCCTAAAGCGTTAAGAGCGCCGCCACCAAGACCGCCACAAATAAGAATATCAACGTTCTGATCCTTAAGTACACCAGCAAGTGCGCCATGACCTGCGCCATTAGAGCTGATTACTTCGCTTGAAAGAATCTTTTTATCTTCAACTTCATAAACCTTGAATTCTTCTGTCTTACCAAAATGTGGGAAAACATTGCCATTTGAATATGTTACAGCTATTCTCATTAAAAATCTCCTTAATATAAAAATAATATCTTTCCAATTCTACAAGATTTGCGAAAAATTCTCAATAGCTATTTGTTTATAAGATAAATGTGCATTGATTTTTTTTATATACTATTGTATTGTAATCATATATATTAAATGAAAGCGGTGAACAATATGATAGCAAATAATATGGACATACTAACTATTGGCATCTTAATTCCATTTCTTGGAACTACACTTGGTGCTGCAATGGTATTCCTATTTAAGAGCGATAGCATGAACCCACTTATTCAAAAGATATTGTCAGGTTTTGCGGCGGGTGTTATGATGGCGGCCTCTGTCTGGTCTTTGTTAATTCCTGCTATGGAGCAATGTAAACCAATGGGTAAGCTTGCATTTGCACCAGCATTAACAGGTTTCATGTTAGGTATCTTATTCTTACTTTTAATCGATTTTATTATTCCTCACCTTCACGCAAACAGTGATAAACCTGAGGGTTTACATGCAAACTTACCAAAAAGTACAATGCTTGTATTTGCAGTTACTTTGCATAATTTTCCAGAAGGCATGGCCGTTGGTGTAGCTCTTGCAGCCTATATTTCAGGTGCTAGCGCTATTACTCTTTCAGGAGCACTTGCTCTTGCAATCGGTATTGCTATTCAAAACTTTCCGGAAGGCGCAATTATTTCCCTTCCTTTAAGACATGAATTAAAGAGCAAATCCAAGGCTTTCCTTTATGGTTTTGGTTCAGGTGTAGTAGAACCTATTGGAACAATCATTACAATTTTACTTACTAATCTTATGGTTCCAATTCTACCTTATCTGCTTTCCTTTGCAGCTGGCGCAATGATATACGTAGTTGTAGAAGAACTCTTACCTGAAGCTTCTGAAGGAGAACACTCAAACTGGTCAACACTAGCTTTTGCTATTGGTTTTGGCCTTATGATGGTGTTGGATGTGGCTTTGGGATAGTTACATAGTGTAAATGGAAAAGATGACGAAAATGGAAAAGATGGCGAAGCGCGGAGCGCTTTGGCCATCTTTTTTTAGTGTTGTGCTTCTACTTGCTAAATTGGGGTGTGGCGCTGATTCGGGGTTTTTGACTTTTTGGAGTGAAATAGCTATTTGTGGCCACTACTTGCTTAATGGGGGAATGCTGCAGTTTTGGGGTTTTTGACTTTTAGGAGGGAAATCCACACCTACAGCCACTACTTGCTAAATCGGGGTTTGGCGCTAATTCGGGGCTTTTGACTTTTTGGAGCGAATTGCAGTATATCAGGCACCCAAGAATTCTTCTATTAGTCCCGGGAGCTCTTCATTTCCGGTTTTTAAATCTCGTAAATTGACTTTTTTACCTAGAAACTAAGGTTTACGGGCACAAGATTTTAAAAGCTAAAAAATTTCCTTGTGACTTTTTTCCAGTATTCTTTATAAAGGAGCACAAATCCGTCCTTTTAGGCTTTCAAGAAGCTAGTTACTTGCTTTAAAGCTGTGACTATTTTTCTTATATTTCCTGGTTATAGCCATACCATGTCTTTTTTATTCAATTTTGCCTATGGCCAAAATCTCCATATTTGAAGTTTCTAGCCACAAAGCCCCATTTTAGCGTGGGAATAGAGGACTTCGAAGCCCAGAAATCAGCGATTTAGTAAGCAAGTTGGGAAGTGACACACTAAGTAACACAGAAATTAAGGGCTTCGAAGCACACAAATCAAAAAACTCCAGAAAGCATACGCTTTCCGGAGTTCGTTATCTTCTATATTTATTCCAACTTGCTTAATCCTGCTTTGGTAGGTATTGTCTACCGGTTGGTGTCATGGCAAGACCGCCAGTACTTGTCTCTCTTAAAGAGATATCCATCTTTCTGCCGATTTCACCCATGGCATCTATAACTTCATCAAAAGGAATTCTACTTTCAATTCCTGCAAGAGCAAGCTCTGCGGAAGTTACTGCATTTGCAGCACCAGTAACATTTCTCTTGATACAAGGGACCTCAACGTAGCCACCCACTGGGTCACAAGCAAGACCGAGTAAAACCTTGAGAGCAAGAGCGCCGGCATGCATGATCTGCTCTATGTTTCCACCGTTAAGATAAGCAAAGGCACAAGCTGCCATTGAACTTGCTGCGCCAATCTCTGCCTGACATCCGCCTTCAGCTCCAGCAATTGAAGCTCTAAAAGCGATAACCTCACCTACTGCTGCCGATAGATAAAGGCTTCGTACAATTTTATCATCAAGAGTGAAATTGTTATCGTCCTTTAATACATTTTCATTCTTAATAAGAGTTGGCTGGAAGCTAGCTAAATTGGCCTTTCTATGATTATAAAGAGTAATCAAAACCGCTGGAATTACACCACAAGATCCGGCAGTTGGTGCCGCAACAATTCTCTTCATACAAGCATTAGATTCTGAAACCTTTAGGGCATTTGTAATAAGATTAGCAAGTAAATCTCCTACTACGCCACCCCCATTTCTTCTAAAATCCTCATATTTCTTGGCATCGCCACCAGACAAGCCACTATTGGACTTTAAACTACCGTCATAATTATTTACAGAAGCAAGCATAGCCTCCCATAAAATTCTCATTTGCTCAAAAGAAGCTTCACAGCTAATGCCACGTTCATTGGCATCATTAGCAATGATTCTATCAATAAGTTCTTCCACATCTGTGCAATTATCAATTAATTCAACAATACTTGTATAAGCCATATTAAGCCTCTTTCTGTTTCTCGATATTAATATAAGTTACCTTTATAACGCCTTCTAAATGCTCAATCCATTTGATGGCTGTCTCTGGAATATCCTGATCAGTTTCAATAATCATAACTGCATATCCGCCTCGCTTATCTCTATAAAGATTAAGCGTTGCTATGTTAACACTTTTATGAGCAAGTGTTGATGTAACCTCAGCTACATGACCCGGCTGGTCCAGGTTGTGGACTATAAGTGTTGGATAATCGCCTGAAAAATGTGTATCGATCCCATCAATCTGCTCTATGGAAATTCTACCGCCTCCAAGAGATGCAGCCATAATCTTTAGGCTTCTGCCATTTACTGACTCAAGATTTAGTAGGCAAGCATTGGCATATTCTGTCTTTAATAAAACTTCTCCAACGCTTATCTCAATTCCCTGTTCCTTTGCAATTTCAAAAGCATCTGGAATTCTTTCATCATCTGGCATCATGCCCATAAGTCCTGCAACTATGGCCTTATCTGTACCATGTCCTTTTCCTGTTGCAGCAAAGGAGCCATGAAGTAAAATTTCCGCTTTCTTTAAATCTTCTCCAAGTAGCTGTCTTGAAACATAACCTATTCTTGCAGCTCCTGCTGTATGTGAACTTGAAGGTCCAACCATGATTGGCCCCATAATGTCAAAAATATTCATAAAGTCTCCTACAATGTGTTCAAATAAAAAAGAGTCGCAAGCTATTCGCTAACGACTCCCTTGTCTACGTAGGGTATTCTATCATACTAAAAATAAAAAGCAAGTTGTTGATGTAGCTTGCTAAAGTGTGGGGGAAATGTAAGGAGTCTGCGGAAATTCTTGGAATTTCCTGGACTCTTGATTTGTGGGGATTCTCATTGGATTCTCACTAATTTGGGGCTTTTGCTCCCTTCCGGAGCTTTATTTTTGGGGGAATGTGGCTAAGAATTCAAATTAGGTCTCTTATAGCCACAGGTAAAATTAGAGTAAAAAGACGCGATGTGCCTATAAAGCAATAAGGAATCTAATTTTAGCCACAAGAATTTAAAAGAAGAGACAGCCTTTCCCCATTTGTAGACAGGGTTTTGTGCCTTTCTATACATCTCATTTCAAAAAAGTCACAAGCAATTTTTTCAAGGCTTCAAAAACAGTGGCTATAACTTGCTTTATTAAGCAATAAAGTCAAAAAGTGAAGCTCAGGAGCCGGAAATTCTACGCTACCGAGCCATACAGAAGAATTCTTCTGTGCCTATTGGCAGTGATTTCTCTCCTAAAAGTCAAAAACCCCGAATCAATGCCAAACCCCGATTTAGCAAGTAGTGGCTGTAGGTGTGGAATTCGCTTCAAAAAGTCAAAAGCCCCAAAACAGCATCACACACACAAAACAGCTACGCAAATTCATGCGCAGCTGCCATCAATATCTTTATTAAATTTAGAGCAATCGCTCTATCAAGCTTCCGCCATTATCTGCCAACCACTTCTTCGCTTCTTTATAATTAGGCATAACGCCCTCAACCTCAGCCCAGAACTCCTTAGAATGATTCATGTGCAATCTATGGCAAAGTTCATGCACCACCACATAATCCTGCACCCACTTTGGAGTAAGCATAAGCAGGCAGTTGAAATTTAAATTGCCCTTTGTTGTGCAACTGCCCCATCTTGTACGTTGAGCTCTGATAGTGATTTTATAATAAGAAACCTTCATAAGCTTAGCGTAATAAGCCACCCTTAATGGCAACTCTTCCTTTGCCACCTTGTAAAGATCTCTTAACTCTCTATCTGATAATTTAGCTACGTCTCCAAATTCAGATTTGTTTTCTTTAATTTTTTCTTCTGTCTTTTTTATCCAAGAATCACTTCTTGTTATAAAGTCGTTGATTGCCTTAGAACTAGCTCCAATTGGCACTCTAGCAACTAGACTTAAATCATTTTTCATTTCTAGTGAAAATGTTTTTCTCTTCGACTTTATGATTTTAATGTCTGATTTTTTCAAAACTAAACTCCTAAAAAACTAATTAATTCTTATTTTACTTACTAGGCACTTCAAATTCTCTCTCTCATTTTATGAGGCATTTTTTAAGATTTTCTCACATTTTATGAGGCAAATTTATAACTTTTCTCACATTTTATGAGGCAAATTTCAAGATTTTCTCACATTTTATGAGCCAATTTTTAAGATTTTCTCACATTTTATGAAAAAATACAGTATTAATTGTATTTTCTAAGGATTGCACTTCTTACATGGTTCATAACCTTGATTTATCAAATCTTGTCTTGAACCTGTATAATCTTGGCGGTTTGAATCTTTTATTGTACTTACTGAACCACAACTTGGACGGTGGAACTTCTTAGTATTTGTATTTAGTACATACGAGCTTGAGGAACTTGATCCTGCTGCCACCGCACCTGAAGAACCTGCACTTCCTGAGGAAGCTCCAGCTCCAGAATCATATGAACTAGCAGAACCAGAAGAAGATCCAGAACCTGAATAACTACCTGAGCTACCTGAACTACTAGAGCTAGCTGAACTACTTGAACTACTAGAACTACTGCCTGTAAACTCTGGGCCGCTTGAATCACCAGTTGCGTAATCTATTGTTACGCCTGGCTGCACATTGTAACAATATACGCAGAAGCTAAGGCCTGTGCCATTATCCTCAACTGATTTTGCCTCCATAAGCACACCAGAAGCAAGAAGGTTATCCCCTTCAAATATAGGTGTTACTCGATACATTACATGATTTCCTGTAGACTCAATGTAGTCTGCGGTTTTATTTTCAAAGGTGAGCATCCCGTCCACATTTAAATAACGAGTGCCTGTAATTAAATTTCTTGTGTTTGCATTTTCACCAGTAAGCTGATAGCCGATGAGATGACACCTGTTATATAAGTAGTTACCGTCGATTCCGGCGTACTTAACCAAATGCCAGCCTGTTGGATGCACGTTACCAATGTTGCCGCGCTTCTCAGTTGGCATCAAATCCTTGCCGATTGATGCTATACAAGTCTGACATCTGCCGAGGCTATCAAGTTCCCCGTAGCTCTCGAAGCTCTCTGCAGTCATTTCTTCGTTTGTAAAAAATGGACAATTGCCGTTAATCTCACAATAAGGGCTGCCCGAATAAGCCGGAACTTCTGCCAAGTTAAAGGCATCAAGGCCGGTTGAGTAAGCAGCATTATCGTTAATGCTCTCCCCAGAGCTTAAGATTTCTTCACTTGCGGTATCGGATACATTTTCATTCACAAGCTGATTAGGCTCTGTTGCTTGACTATCGGTGCTTGCAGCCTGACAGGCAGGTAGGCAAATTAGCAAAAGCGATAGCCACAATAAAACTAGTAAATTTTTCTTTCTCATAAAACTCTCCCTAAGTTAATATCTAGCATAAACACTAGATTCCTCCCATATATTCTAACCTAATATATGTGAATTTTAAATATAGTGAAAGCTAGAATTTAACCTAAGACGGACATTCCCAATCCCCTTTGCTAAGCTCAATTATAAAAAAAATATAAAGTTTTTAATGTATTCGTGCCAAAAGAAAAAACATGGGTGTATAATGTGAACCAGTAAGACGTTTTACTAAAACTAAATAATAAAAAATATCACTTAACAATACCTAATTCTTTTTTGCGGAATTTGAAGGCTGCTAAGCGAGGAGTTTTTGGAGGTAAAAGACAAATGGATACTTTAAAAACACAGCGCAGAGATATCGCCGACAAAGCTAAAAAGCTTAGACGAGAAGGTTTTGTAGTAGGAAGCCTTTTTGGAAAAGAGATAAAAGACTCACTTTTATTTAAAGTGGATAAATTGGAGTTAGCTAAATTCTTAAGAACTAATAACAAGGGTTCTAAAGTAACACTTGATATTGATGGTGAGAAGCACCTTGCTCTAATTAAATCTATCGACTACGATCCTTTCAAGGGTGTAATTAATGAGATTTCATTACAGGAACTTTTAAAGGACGAAGTTGTTAAGTCCGTAGCAGAAATAGTTATTGAAAACAGAGATAAAGTACAATCTGGCGTACTTCAGGAAGAATTAACAGAAGTTTCTTACAGTGCTCTACCTGCTGATTTAGTAGATAAGATCACAATTGATGCTTCAAAGCTTAAGTTCGGTGAAGTCATTAAGGTAAAGGATCTTGATATTTGCAAGAATCCTAAACTTACAGTACACACAAACCCAGAAGCTATCATCTTAAGCGTCAGTGCTTCAAGTATTAATGAAGAAGATACTGCAGAAGAAACAGAGGCTGGCACTACTGGAGTTGCATAGATTAATAAATAAAAAATAATTTTTGAAAATATAACTTAATAATAACCAAAAAATAATGGGTCAAGTTATTAGACTTCCAATTTGGAATTTCTTTTAACCTGACCCTTTTTATTGTGTCAAGACTCGCTCGCGAGTCTTGCGCGCCGGATTCGGGTCTACTTCAGCAGACAAATTCCTGTCCGAATCCGTGCGCATCCTCGCGGAGCATTTAACTCACTTTTATTATGCAAATTCATTTGCAAGTCTTGCATCTTCTACTGCTTGGTCCACGCTATATTTTGCCTTGCCAGATAAGAAATCTGCGATTCCGATTTCATCATTATTAAAACCACAAGATAAATAATCGTTAGTCCAAAGCTCTTCTCCTTTAAAACTAATGGAAACTAAATCCCTATTGTCATCATAATGATAAACTAGCTTATCGCTTTCATAGGAAAATTTATGTTTTCCCTCTGGGCTATAATCATAAAGGCTATCCTTACCAATTGCACCAGAAGAAATAGATGAGCTTAAGCTATATTTTAGCTCCTTAGAATCTACCTCCTTAGAATCTAGCTTCTCTCCCTTAGCAATTTCCCTTGCATAAGAGAATCTATCATCTAGCATTTCACCTAAACTACCCTGAATACTTACTCTAGATGACTTAATTTCTGTGTGATATTGAACACCACTAAAGTCGTAGATTACATGTCGATTTTTTTCAAGTTCTAGAATAGTGATGTTTCTTTTATATTCCTTTAAGTCACCTGCGTAGGTTATGCCTGCTCTTGCTCCTGTTTCTAGCATCTTAAAAGGATAGCTAACAGAAGAAACTATTTTTACATTTTTTAAATCTCCCATGAAAAATCTAATCATGCTAACTCCATGATAATCATGGCAAAAAGAGAAATACATATCGATTAAATCCCCGATTATATGTCTATCTAATAGTTTTTTCATAGCCTGAAATCTTGGATATCTATGATACTGCTCTGCTACCTGAATCTTATCCTTGAAAGGAAAATTAATTAAGGCACTAAACTGCTCTTCATTAATTCCAGCTGGTGTCTCCATTAAGACCTCAAAGCCTAGTCCTGCCCACTCCATAGCAGTTTCTACAATATTTGATTTAGAGCTTGCAACCACTACTAAATCAGGAGAAAGCTTTATACACTCCTCTTTAGAAGTTGTTACCTTAATGCCATGCTCCTTTGATAGTCTGCTTGCAGTCTCTTCTGACCTTGTAAGCATTGCAAGGAAATTAAACTTCTCTGGCAGAGCCTTAATTACTCTGTAGTAAAAAAATGCTCTCCAACCAGAACCCACAATCATTATATTTTTCAAAACTAGTCCTCCTTAAGGATTTTTACTATTCTTTCAAACTTGATTCTAACACATCAAAATATGCGAAAAAAGAGCATTATGTTTTATCTACGCTTTCCTTTGATACTTGAATTATATCCTCCTTAGCCTGAATAAAAGCATCTACAACTAAAGGATCAAACATATGTGAGGCCTCTCTATTTAATTCAAAGAAAGCCTTATGGAATTCTAATTCCTCTGATTCATGTCCAACAATTAACTTATCATAATAAATTGCTACTGCCATAACTCTAGCAGAAATAGGAATCTTTTCTGCCTTTAAACCATCTGGATAGCCACTACCATCCCAGTTTTCATGATGATAATGAGTAATATTTTTAGCCTCTGCTAAAAAGCTTGCATCTGGTAATTTTTCCATAATCTCTGAGATAATATTATAGCCAATTACTGTATGAGTTTTTATAAACTCTTCTTCTAACTGACTTATATTTCCCTCCTTAGATAAGATATCATCTGGAATTCCGATTTTACCCACATTATAGAAAGGAGAACATATAACAATATCATTAGCAAGGCTCTTATTTAAAATATCCTTATAGTAACCTAGTTCTAGCATTTTATTAAGTACGATTTCCACATATCTCCTTCTTGTTTCAACTCTTTCCACGGAAGAATAATTACGATACTTCATAATGGTAGCCAATATGATAGCCATGTTTCCTTTAGCTAGCTCTATATTTTCCATCTTCATTTTATTTTCCATGGAATACTTAGCATTTTCCTTAGCAAGAGAAAGAATGTTTTCATACAAGCCCTGAATTTCATCCCCAGTTTTTATATCTAGTTTCTTAAACTTCTCCACATTTTCTTGTCTGTCATATTCATCCTTATATTCAAAAGAATTAAGTCTTAAGGTCATAGAGTCAATAGGAATGACAATATTATAATTTGAAATCCATATACCAAAACTAATAAAGAATATAACAATTCCAATAAACACGCTTAAATACCTACTAAAGTAAATCATGATTTGTTTTAGATAATTTTCAAGTACTATGTCTACTGCTACGTAGCTAACACATTTTCCATTAGAATCATAAATTGGACTATAAGCTGTAATAGCGTAGTTTCCACTTACCTTAGATAATACGGGCTCAATCTCATCACCATTTAAAAAGTCATTGATATTTGGTAAAAAATTCGGGTCAAAGGTAACAACTGAGCCTAAAGTTTGAGTGGTTTCTGTCTGACTATCTAAATCAAAAACCACATGACAGCCATCGGATTTAAACTGATATACATAGATATATTTGCAATTACTAGTATTCTCAATAAGACTAATTAAATCTTCCTCTGTACGATAATAAGCGTTATCCTTTGAAATACTATCAAGATAGTCCTCTACCTTATCTCCATCTATTAAAAGTGAAGCAACTTTACTAGTATTAATCGCTAATTCTGTATTATTATTAACTAAATAGCTCTCAAACAAAGTCATATAAATAAAGACAGAAACAATAGCTATAAAGGTAGAGAATAAGATAATTACTGATACAATTTTATTTCTAATAGAAGCCTTAAACATCTTAGTCTTCTCGTAATCGATAATAGGTTGTAATGGCATCGGTCTTTGAAACCACAGACATAAAGCAAATTTATAATAAAGTCTTTGAGGCACTAAATTAAATATTAGTAACACTATAGAAAAAGAAATGGTCTTATCAATAAGCTCATAAAAAAGATTTGAAATATACCAACCTGTTTCAAAAGGCATGCCATTACTTAGGAAATAATTAATAATAAAGCTATTGTAAACGTTAACAGACATATTATTTAGGAAAATGCTAATAAGTCCACCACAAATACCCCCTAAGAAAGTATAAGTAGCAATTAAGATCATGTGACTTTTAATGCTTCTTTTCATACCGGATCTAGTTATAAACACAGTAGAAAGAGCAATTAAGATACTAATTACATCATAAAATATAGATTTTTCATTCATTACCATAGAGATAAAGTTTGTAACTAGAGCCACAAAAATACTTGGAAGATATCCGCATAAAAGGGCACAAAGAATCGTTCCCGCTGTATCTAAATACAGCGGAATATTAAGATTTAGAGCCACTAGCTTTCCACCCAAATTAATGAAAATAGCAACCAGAATCATAACCATAGGTATCTTTATCTGTTCCCAATATTTATTTCTTTTGCCCCTTTTCTCCATACTAAACTCCTATCCAATAATGTTTTTTATAGTAGATACCAGCTTTGTCTGACTTACTGGCTTTAATAAATAACCGCTAGGCAAAAGCTTTAAAACCGCCTCAATGTGTTCTCTATCATTAACACCTGTTAAAAAAACTACTGGAATATCCTTAATATCATCATCCGCCTTAATCATTTCAAGAGTTTGTTTACCATCGCATACCGGCATTTCATAATCTAAGAGAATTAAATCTGGTCTCTTTTTTCCAATTGAGGTCATAGCCTTCATACCTGAATTAGCAATAGATACAGAATAGTAATCGTCTAGCATTTTCTTAATAGAACGAAGAGTCATGGCATCATCATCTACGATTAATACCTCCTTTTTTTCATCTGCACCTGCTTTTATCACATTTTCCACCTTGATTTTTAAAATGCTACAAATACTTCTAAGTATTAGCTCTCCATTAACTTCTCTTTCAAACCTATAGTTTTGCATGTTTTTGCAAATGTTTTCATAGCTTTTAATTCTCTCATCAGAACCTACTGTCATCAGCGGGATTTGGGGAAAATTTTTTGATATTACTCCTAGTTTTCTTATATCATCATCTGTCATATCATAAAGCAGGCAAATTATAAAATCTGGCTCAACTAGCGTAAGCATGGACTCCAGGCTAGAAAAATTATCTAGGCATAACTGTATCCTAAAATATTTTTGAAGGTAATCGTTTAACTCTTTAGAATCATTGTTGGTCTTTGAAATTAATAAAATTTTCTTCATAAATGTCCTTTCTACAAGAAGCTTTTCATTTCCTTTGCAATCTCTTGTACCGCGTCCTCATCAAGATCTTTAACTGCCACCGATAACTTCGGCATTAAAGCATCCACTTCATCCCCAAAACTAAAATCTTTAACCTTAGTCATAATTTCATCTGCTGTATCTATATCAAGACTTTCCATAGCCTGATTTAACATATCAAGCATAGTATTAAGCATGGCTAAATCTCCTTTTTTTAGCTCCCCTGTCACCTCATTGGTTTTTGCCACTAAAGATAACTTATCCCTATAAGAAAGCCATTCTTCTATGAAAATCTTATGCATACCCTTAATTATGCTTAGCTTGCCATCCTTTGCTGCAAACTCTAGAATCTTAGCCATACCTGAAAGTGGCACAATACCAATAATGGCGGCGGCGCTCTTCATAGCATGAACCTGTATCCTATAATCCGTAAAAGCATTTAGATTAGTGTCTATCTTTTCTGTCTGAGTGCTTGTAGTCTCTGCTAACAAGAGCTTATCATAAAAGTCCTCTAGCTTTTTAGCCTGAGTGTCTATTAGCTCATAAAAGGAATCAATAGATTCCATAAGCATCTCTTTTTCTGGCAAATGTAAATAGGCATAATCCCAGTCAAGTCCCTCCACCGCTGGCATTTCCTCTGAAAGATTATCCCTTGGAATAATATCATCTTCTTGTTCATCTTCTGTTAGATAATGAATAGTATCCTTTGGCAAATATTCCTCTAAGGTCTTTAGTAATTTATCAATACTAATAGGCTTAGATAAAAAACCATCAAAGCCCAAGGATAAGTACTCTTCCTTAGCTCCTGCCATGGCATTAGCTGTTAAGGCAAATATAGGAGTCTTCTGACAATTAGGAAGCTCTCTTATATGATCTTTTGCCTCGATTCCATCCATGCCTGGCATCATATGATCCATGAAAATAATGTCATAATCTGAAGCCTTTGCCATAGTAATTGATTCCTTACCGCTAGAAGCCTCACTAATTTGAATCTTGGTTTTCTTAAGTAAGCTCTTAAATACCTTTCTATTCATGGCATTATCATCTACCACTAAAACACTGGCATTTTCAGCAACAAAGGACTTCTCTGTACTCTCCTTCTTATCAATAACTCTAGTTTTATTAATATCTCCCATAGGATCGTGATCTACAATAGGCTGTTCTAGGTCAAAGAAGAATTTAGAACCCTTACCATAAATACTTGTAACCTCTAGCTTTGAACCCATTAACTCTAGTAGCTTTATTGTGATATTCATACCAAGCCCTGTGCCCTCTACGTTTCTGTTTCTACCCATATCTAGTCTTGCAAATTCCACAAAAAGCTTAGATATATTTTCCTCTTCAATACCAATACCAGTATCTTCAACCTCAACGTGAAGTATTAACTTATCCCCTAAATTCTTACCGCTAACTCTTAACCAAACTCCGCCAGTATCTGTATATTTAACGGCATTAGTTAAGATATTAGTTATTACTTGTCTAATTCTTACATCATCTCCATATAATTTCTTTGGAAGATTAGGATCTGCCTCTACAGTAAAGCTTAAATCCTTTGCCTGAGCCTTCCAGCTTATCATATTGACAAGTTCATAAATAAGACCAGAAAGTTCATATTCTATAGGCGCTATTTCCATTTTTCCAGAATCGATTTTAGAAGAATCTAGAATATCATTGATTAGGGATAACAAGGTATTACTTGCAGTGTTAATATCCGCTGCATAAGCCCTAATATCTGCCTCATTACTTTCTCTTAAAATCATTTCATCCATTCCCAAAATAGCATTAATTGGAGTTCTTATTTCATGAGACATCTGAGCTAAGAATCTAGATTTAGTCTGATTAGCATGCTCCGCCTCTTCTTTAGCCTCACGAATCTGATTATATTGTCTATTAATAACTGCTATATTACCCATCTTAGAAAGAAGCCAGGCAAGAATAGCAACAAACATCACGGTATTAACACTTAAGTAAACCTTATAATAGAAACGTTCATATAATTTAGCATTTTTATAAAGCAAGAAAACCGCCTCTTTATAGCTAGTTTCAAGGGAATCACTAACTACCCTAATTCTTAGTTTATGTAATCCATAAGGAATAAATCCATAATTAAGAGTTTCCATGGATGATTGTCTATAATAAGCACCACCATCATCAATACCCTCTAATTCAACATAAACTAAAGGATCAGAAACTGTGTAATTTAATATACAAGGGGTAATAGCAATCTGGCCTATTCCTGCTGGAATACTGTAAACGCCATTAACTAATCTAACCTCATTGTCTCCTTGGCTAAGTTTACTTATGGTTATGGTAAAATGTGTATCTAAATCTCCATAACTGTCTAAATTTAAAACTCTAGCTCCATCATTACAGCAAATATATAATTTGTTGTTTTTTATATAATCAAAGGAATTAGCAACAAGACTTGTATCAAGACCTCGTCTATAATCTAGCAGGGTATAGGTGTAATTCTCTTCATTAGCTAATAAATCCTGTTCATTAACTACAAACATACCACAGCTAGAACTAACATAAGCATTTCTATTCTTGTCTATGTAAATGTCATAATTATTCGAATATGGGAAATTATTCAATCTCCTAATCTCCCCTGTATTCTTGTGATAATAAATGTCATTACTTGTAACATATAAACGACCATCATAGCAATCCACTATCTTTAATATGATTTGAGAGGCAAGTCCATCCTCCTTACTAATGTGATTAACTATTTTATCCTCTCTAATTTCATAGACCCCCGCTCCATCTGTTCCAATATAAATTCGAGATTCTTGCTCTCCTGTAGCATCATCTCCTTCAACCTCCTCAAAGGCAGAAAGGATTTTGGTAACTTCAATTCCATCTTCACTTCCAAGGGTTTTTACAACTCTTCCATCTTCTATAAAACTAATACCTAAATCAGAAGCCGCAAGGATTCTTCCATCAGATAGCTCCATTGTAAATCTAAAATATTCACCTAAAACACCAGAATCATTTGAATTATAATTTATAACGCTTCCATCATCCTTTATGGCTATAAGACCTAAATCACCATTACAACTTACCCACAAAGTCTTATGACTATCTTTTAAAATGTGTCTAACCCTAATGCCATCAAAAATATCAAACTTCTCGTTTTCAATAACATTTCCATTAGAATCCACTGTAATAATTCCAGTATCTGTAGCTAAATAAATAGACTTACCATCTACATAACAACAATTAACCGTACTTGTACTTACACCCTTTGTGGAGTAAACAGCAACAAAAGGATTTAGAGATAGCTTTAAAACTCCTTGTGTAGCAGAAGCAAACCAAATATTATTTTGTTTATCTACAATCATTCCTCTTACAGAATCATTAAAATCATATCTAGATAAATCCTCAAAGACACTGCTTTCTGATAAGTAGCCGATTCCAGTTTCTGCACTAATAAAGCAACCTTCAAAGGCAGTGCTATAGTTTATGTAATTGATATTAGTTAGATCCCCTGTACTAATATACTCAAAGGTTGTAAATTGGTTATCTACAAAACTTGCCTTTTCAATAATATTAGAACTAGTGCCTATATAGAAGCAATTTTCATTAGAGGAATATTCAATAGAAGTGTATTCATATTCTGGATTTGATGAAGAATATAGGCTCACCAAATTATCGGAATCAAGAACAAAGACTTCTCCATCCTTATTGACTCCGCAAATTTTTTCTGATCCAAAAGAGCAAATACTATCCGCATAGCTAGTCTCTTCGATTTTGTCCATATTGGTAATTACAAATGTATCATCTGTATAATTAGCTTCATTTTCTTTGTTATATACAAGATTTATCTTCGCTAGATAAGAGGCAGTTGCCACATATAAATGTCCATTGCCATCATCACACATGTCTCTTATGGAATCTGAACATAAGCCCTCATCTGTAGTAAAAAATCTAAGTTCATCTCTTTCGTAATTATAATAAGCTAAACCGCTATCATTAGTTGCTATCCAAAGCCTATCTAAATTATCTATCATTAATTTTTTTACATTAGCAATTCGATCATCTAAATCATAAAGGGAATAGTTTATTCCATCATATCTATACAAGCCAGAATAAGTTCCTACATAAATATAGCCATCTCCAGTTTGTGCTATATCATTAATCTGTGCTGTATTTAAGCCATTTTCAATACCATAACACATGCCAGTATAGTTAACATTTATATTAGAATTAACATTATCCTTAACCACTGTACTAGAACTTACTGCATCTAGAGTTATACTATCAACTAAGTCCGCAGTAACTACTTTTTTTGCAAGGTTAGAGCCCACCGCCATATAGGAAGCCAATAGTGGAATTATGAGGATTATTATTAACTTCTTCTTATTCTTCTTTAAATTATTCTTCTTTAAAGCTCTTTCGTATCTTTTCACTTCATATTTATGTCTTATCTCTGCCCTACGTTTACTATTCTGCTCTAAAAATTCTTCATCCTGTCCTAAATTTAGCACAATTCCTTCTTTTCTAAAGGCCTCTACTGCAGTGACCATAAACATTAAAGTTATTAGCTTATCTGGAAGATTGACAATAGATTCACCTAAAATACAACAAATCGCCTTAACATTAATTCTAAAATAAGTCATTTCAACCAAGGCATCTCCCCAGATATTACCGGTCATGCCGTCTTTTAAAAACATATTTATAGGTGTGGAGAAAAGAACGGTTGTAAAACTAGCTGCCAAACCAGTTACAATTACTGTAAAGAGATAATTAGACTTATCCTTATCGTATAACATTTTACCCACAACAATTCCCCCAGCAACACTTACAATGGAATATAATAAGTCGCTGGGATTTCCTATTGCAAATATTAAATTCATAGCCAGACCTGCAAATGCACCGGCAAGAGGGCCTAAAACTATACTCACTAAATAAGTGCCATAAGCATCCATATAAAATGGCAAATATAGATTAGTGGCTATAATTCTACCCATACAATTAAGTATAATTCCAATTATAATCATGGAAACACTATACTTATTCACATGAAATTTGTATTTATCCATTTTCTCCTCACTTTGTTCACGTTACAGTTACAAATATTATATCATAATCGGTATAGTTTTTCATCTATTGATATATAGTTCTAACAGATGACACAAAGTGCCACTGCCTTCAAAATTGCTTAAAATTCTGAACAATAATTGACTCTCCCACATACTCGTGCTATAGTCTGCTATTGGATGGTATTCGAAAGAAGCTGTACCGATAAATTTTTATTTTGATTATAAGTAAATATCACTTTAATTTTGATCCTATGCAAGACCTAATATATGAGCTTTTTAGGCAAGGGTACGAAAGGCGGTGATTATATGAATATAGGTTTTATTGGTGCTGGTAAAGTTGGTTTTTCTCTCGGAAAATATCTCAAACTTAACCAGCATTTTTTATCCGGCTATTATAGTCAAAACTTATCATCATCATTAAAGGCAGCAGAGTTTACGGACTCTAAGCAATTTACTAACATTAAAAATCTTGTAGGTGAAAGTGATATTATTTTCCTTACAGTGCCAGATAGTGCATTAGCTGCTATCTCACAAGAAATCTCCCAATACCCTGTTGCTGGAAAGATTTTTTGTCACTGTAGTGGGGCTTTTAATCACGAAATCTTATCGGAACTAGAGGCTAAAGGAGCCTTTACTTTTTCGGTTCATCCATTCCTGGCAATATCAGATAAATACACATCATACCAGGATTTATCCAAAGCGTTTTTTACAATTGAAGGAAATCTTACTAATCCTTTAGGACTTGAAAAAAAGGAAATTATCGAGGAACTCATTAAGTCTTGTCATAACAGCTATCAGTTCATCGATTCTAAAGACAAGGTTAAATACCACACTAGCGCTGTGTTTGCCTCTAACTTAATGATAGGCCTTGTGGATATGGCAACTAATCTTTTACTTGATTGTGGCTTTTCAAGGGAGAATGCCAACCAGGCTTTATCTAACATTTTAGAGAGTAATCTTTCTAGCATAATTAATAAGGGTTGTGAAAATGCATTAACTGGCCCTATTGAAAGAAATGATTATAAGACAGTAATATCCCACCTTGACTGCCTTTCCCAAAAGGATAGCTATAAAGAGGCTTACAAGGCCCTCTCAAAGCAATTAGTTTTAATTGCAAGTAAGAAACACCCAGATAGAGATTATTCAATTATGAATTCGCTTTTAGATAAATAACTAGATAAAGGAGCTTTAAATGAAAAGAACAGTAACAAGCCTAGCTAAGGCTAAACAAGAGGGAAGAAAGATTAGTATGCTTACATGCTATGATTACACAACTGCATGCATTATGGAAAAGGCCGGTATCGACTGCATTTTAATTGGAGATTCCCTTGGCATGACAATTCTTGGTTATAAGGATACTCTTTCAGTAACTATGGAGGACATGATACATCATACAAGAGCGGTATCACGTGGCTTAGACAATACATTTTTAATAGCAGATATGCCTTTCCTTTCTTATCAGACATCAATTTATGATGCAGTTTTAAACGCAGGTCGTTTAGTTAAGGAAGGTCATGCACAGGCTGTAAAGCTTGAAGGTGGTGCTAAGGTTTGTGAACAAATCGAGGCCATTACTAAGGCAGATATTCCAGTTTGTGCCCACATTGGTCTTACACCACAGTCTATTAATAGCTTTGGTGGCTTTAAGGTACAGGGAAAAAATCTTAATCAGGCAAAGCAGTTAATCGAGGATGCCCTTGCAGTAGAAAAGGCCGGTGCTTTCATGGTTGTCTTAGAGTGTGTACCTGCAAAGCTTGCAAGCATTGTATCTAAGAAGCTTCACATTCCAACTATTGGAATCGGTGCTGGAGCGGGCTGTGACGGTCAGGTTTTAGTTTATCAGGATATGTTAAATATGTTTGATGGACTTAAGCCTAAGTTTGTTAAGCACTTTGCTAATGTTGGTGAGGAAATGAAGAATGCCTTTATTAAATATGATGAGGAAGTAAAGGCAGGAGTATATCCTAGTGAAGAGCATACATTTGCAATAGACGAGGAAACATTAAAGGAAATCGAGGAGAATTAGGAAAATGATAATTACAAAGACAGTTAAAGAGGTTAAAGAGCATGTAAGAGAATGGAAAAAGCAAGGCCTATCTATTGGTCTTGTTCCTACAATGGGTTATCTTCATGAAGGACATGCAAGTCTTATTAAGAAGGCTAGAGAGGACAATGACATTGTTATAGTAAGTGATTTTGTTAATCCTATTCAGTTTGGTGTTGGCGAGGATTTAGAAAGCTATCCTAGAGATTTTGCTGCAGATTGTAAATTATGCGAAGGTCTTGGAGTTGACTTAATCTTTAATCCAAGCCCAGAAGAAATGTATCTTGATGGCTTCCACTCTCACGTAGGAGTAGACGTATTATCACAAAATCTTTGTGGTAAAACTCGTCCTATTCACTTTAACGGTGTGTGCACAGTTGTTACTAAGCTTTTCAACATTTCAGAAGCTGACAGAGCTTACTTTGGACAAAAGGATGCACAGCAGCTTTGTATCGTAAAGCGCATGGTTCGTGACTTAAACTACAACATCGAAATAATTGGTTGCCCTATTATTCGTGAAGATGATGGACTTGCTAAGAGTTCAAGAAACACATACTTAAACCCTGAGGAAAGAAAGGCAGCTCTTATTCTTAACAAGGCTTTAACTTCTGGAAAGAATCTTCTTTTATCAGGAGAGCTTGACGCAGACAAGATTAAGAAAGCTATCACAGATATTATTAATAGCGAGCCTCTTGCTAAGATCGACTATGTAGAGATAGTTGATACTAAGGAACTTCAGCCAGTAAAACAAATCACAGGAGAAGTCCTTTGCGCTATTGCAGTTTATATTGGCAAGACAAGACTTATTGATAATTTTTTTGCTTAAAATAAAGCAGATTAATAGCTTATTGCTGCCATGAACGTGAACGACTTTTATGGCTTGGTCGATGGCAGCAATAAGCTTTGATCTGCGGGAATATAGAGATATAGTAAGAACGGTTATTTTAAGGAGTAATAATTTATGAATTTAACAATGCTAAAGGGAAAGATTCATCGTGCTGTAGTTACACAAGCAGAATTAAACTACGTTGGAAGTATCACTATTGATAGCGAGCTTCTTGAAGCTGCTGGAATCTTAGAATATGAAATGGTACAAATCGTTGATGTACAAAACGGAAACAGATTTGAAACTTACACTATTGCTGGCGAGCCAGGTTCAGGCATGATTTGCCTTAACGGGGCAGCAGCAAGACAGGTATCGGTTGGCGATAACGTAATCATTATGTGCTATGCAAGCTATAGTGCTGAAGAAGCTAAGGAACATAAGCCAAAGGTAGTATTTGTGGATGAGAAGAATAAGGCTACTCGTGTGACTAATTATGAGAAGCATGGAGAGTTGGGGTAAGATTCACAGGAAGTCCCTCAAAACCACAGGAATTCCCAAGAAAGGGAGTTGCCAGTTCACACTGGCAACTCCCTTAAACTTTACAATTTCATTTCCATGCCTAGCTTTAAGCACTCAAATCCATTCTTCTCATAGAACTTCATTGCGCTTTCATTACAAGCCCAAACATTTAAGGTTACATTGTAGTATCCATTATCCTTGGCGAAGCTCTTAACATAGTCAATAAGCTTTGTTCCAACATGCTTTCCTCTTGCATTCTCATCTACGCATAAATCGTCGATATAGAGAGACTTTATATCGGTTAAGATGTTATCTCCAATATGCTGCTGTGTCTGACAGAAAGCATAACCTAATACCTTTTCTTCTTCCTCTGCAACAAAAATAGGATTTAAATCGTTCTTTATTAATTCCTCTAACTGTTCCTTAGTATACTTAGTTCCTACATTAAAGATATCTGGTCTCCCTTTGTGATGAACTAAGTTTACTTGTAAAAGTAAATCTAGAATTGTCTCTAAATCTTTAGATTGCGCTCTTCTAATCATTTTCTTCTTCCTCCTTGTTGTTAATGTGATTAGCGTAACATAAATTTAAGGGAAAGAACAAGTGATTCAACGAACTGTAAAATTTGCAAAAAAATATTTCAAATATTAATTCTTAGATTTAAACCTGTACTCTTCGTAACTATTTTCAACACGTTTATTACATTTACAACAAACTTCCCAAAATCCATTTCTATCTTCATATCCAGTTTTAAAACCATAATATGAACTATTACATTCACAAAATCCATCAAATATATATTTTCCCTTTATTCGACATTCAGGATAACATAATATATTTCTCTCAATTGATTTTATTACTTCTGTAGGGATTTTATTTATATCCAATCTATAGATTTCATTTAATCTTGGATTGTATATGCCAATTTTCGTAATATTTTTATATATTTCTTGTCCGGAATGCTGTCCCATTATCCAATACATTAATAATTGCATTGTATTTTTTGCCTTAGGCTTGTATTTTGAAACCTTAAAATCCCATAAAGTATCATTTGTTAAAAAATCGCCATCACCAGAAATAACTTCAAGTGTATATCCTCCAAATTCTCCTTCTTTCGTAACTCTATAAGCTAATTGATTTTTACGATCTTCTTTTTCTTTGTCAGATAAATCTAAATACCACTGAGGTTCAAATGTAAATCCGTCTTTAACTACTGGTCCATATGTATTATAAAAATTAATACTTCTTTCAACCATTATTCTAATATTATTTATAGTATCTTTATCTAATTCAATTCCAAAAAACTGAGTAGACCTTTCTGCAATACTTAAAGATGTTCTATAATAAGAATCAAAAGTTGCTAACATACATGCATAATTTATTGATTTATCATCTAATCCCTTTATGCTTTTTACAAAACTCATAGCTAATTTAAATATGCCATAATCTACATCTAGATCTATTAACACATCTTTTAGCATCTCACTTTTTTCTGCATTTTTAGCTCCTAATAACGAAATCTTAAAAGCATCTTCTGCCTTAGCCCCCATCATAAAACGAGTCATATAATCTACAACTAATCCAACAGTTTGTGGTGCTATACTTTCTTTTATTGCCAATTCTTTATTATCTTCTAATTTTATAACCTCAAAATCTTTAATATTAGCATATCCACCTCTTGGTTGACTTATTAATTCGATCTTACTTGTAACAGAATACATATAACCTCCTTAACCCGACTATATATCGCCAATACATAATCTTTATTATATATTATATCCATTATTTTTCAATCTAGAATAACTATCACCTCATAAATATGTATAACAAAAAAGCACAAATGATTATATATAATCATTTGCGCTTTTTACTACTTATATCAATATCACTTTTCTATTCTACTTACCATAGCTATCAAAATACTTCAATTCTAACTTCTTAGCCTTATTAAAGCACTCCTCTTTCTTCTGTAAGATTTGAGAATTATTATCACTAGCAAGGGATAAACATTCACTTGCATCTTTATCATATTCCCCTGTGGTATTGTGATACCAATACCAGTCATTCTTAGAATCATTGTATTCTGTGAAGTAAAAATCCGTTGCTTCTAAGGCATCATTATCACTATTAATCTTATATAAGCCCCAAATTGTATAGGATGCTCCAGCTGATCCTGTATTATAAATCATATTGTCATTTAATAGATAATAAGAATTTCTAAATCCACCATCAGCTAATAAAACAGCTTTATTATTCTTTAAAGTGTATATAGCAAGAATCCTACTATTTTCATGAAGATCATTCTTTTCGGCAAAAAT
>JAEEGH010008288.1_pt1 | contig 24637 bp, 18 predicted proteins | sample 9134181 | NCBI WGS metagenome assembly JAEEGH01 (sample SAMN16246544, study PRJNA631951) | gut metagenome | biome: gut microbiome; feature: rumen; material: DP-attached | host: Bos | place: Iran: Karaj | collected 2018-10
TTCCCGGATTGTGCCGATTATTTTCGGCACTTTCTTTTTACCTAGTGTTGCACTTACAAGTTGAATTTAAGGATTGTTATCATAACTACCGCCAGGATAATAAACCGCACTCGTCGTATTCGTCGCCCACGGCTGATAGGCCGTCGCGCCGCTGTTCCATCCGCTGGTACCCCATCCGAAGAGGTCTATCCAGCCGTCATAAGTTTCAGATGCGTTCGCGTTGTCGCCGCAGGCGAAGTCATACTGCCTCAACGCAAACCGCCATTTGTCCAAAGCTGCGTTATATTGCAGGTTGCCGCGGGAGAACTGGACGGAGGTGGTGTCGGACACCGAGAAGGTCTTTATGGAGGCTCCGTTATAGTCGAATCCGCCTGGACGGTAGAAGTCGGTTATGTTTTGTGCGAAGGCTACGCACGCCATCAGAAGGGCAACGGAGAGTGAAAGGATATGTTTCATAATGGAGTTGATTTATCGGTGCAAAAATACGAAAAAAAAACGGAAATGGTCAAGAGTTTTATCAATACCTTATCAATACCCTGCAGAAAGAGGAAGCCTCACCCCCCACTCCCCCCCTCTCCTATAGGCGAGGGGGAGAGGTTTGAGGTTGGATGTTAGAGGTAAGAAGTAAGAAGGGATATGTAAGGTTGGATTGATGAGATAGAAGTAGGGAAGGAAAGTGGGAGGAATCGGCTATGTAAGTGGTAGGTAAAACATAAGTGATACGTATGAAATACGTAGTTGATACGGAGAAGAAACGAAGGTGAAAGATTATTTACTACTGAACGAGAGGTGTTTATAAATAGTATAAACTTGGGAGGTATGAACAGTAGTATTCATGTTGGATGGGTTGTGCTATTAAGTACGCAGAAAAGGAGAAATATTGTATGAGATGAGAAAAAAAGTTACTTATATTTTTTAAATAGGTTAACAACATTAAAAATATTTCGTATATTTGCATAGTTTTTGAATAACGCGAAATCAATAAAACTATCACTATGACAATACAACACACATTCAAACGCTTGGCAACTGCGGTTGCATTTTGTGCAGTTATGACCCTTCCGGCACTCTCGATGGCACAGGAAATCGGGTCCTATGCCACCCCGAAGGAGTATAACGACAAGGGCAACGAGTTCCTTTCGGCCGGCAACGCGGCTGTGGCTCAGAAACACTTTGAGCGCGCCGCCGCTATGGACAAGAAAGACATCGCGGCACAGATAGGCCTCTGCCGCTCGTATAAAGAGCTGGGCAACTTCAAGGAGGCCGAGAAGGCTGCCAAGAAGGCTGTGGGCATCGACGGCAAGTCGATTGACGCGCTGACGGCTATGGGCGAGCTCTACGAGGCTCAAACCAAGAAACAGGACGCCAAGGACTGCTACAACAAGATATTGAAGATTAACCCGATGCACCCCGAGGCGAAGCAGAAGGTCATAGCCCTCACGATGGCTATAGGCGACGACCAGGTGTCGCAGAAGAAATTCAAGGACGCCATCAACTCCTACAACGAGGTGATGAAGATGGACCCCGCCAACACCAACGCCCGTCCGTCGGTGTGCAACGCCTACAAGCTGATGGCCGAGGGTTACGCCGCCGCAGGCAGTTACAAGGACGCCATCTCGGCATACGAGCAGCTGCTGAAGGTCGATCCGTCAAACACCACCGCCACTCCGGCTATTTCGGAGTGCCACGTGAGGATGGGCGACGACCTCGCCAGCCAGGGAAAATACAAGGACGCCATCTCCTCATACGAGAAAGCTCTCTCGGTTGACGGCGGCAACAGCGCGGCTCCGCGTGCCATAACCGACACCTACAACCGCTGGGGTAAGTCGCTCGTCAGCCAGAACGACTTCAAAGGCGCTGTCAACGCTTACGAGAAAGCCCTCAAGCGCGACGCCAACAACACCGAGGCCCAGCGTGGCATTGGCGACGCCTACATGCAGATGGGCGACAGCAAGGCCGCGACGGGCGACGTGAAAGGTGCCGTCAGCGCCTACGAGAACGTGTTGAAATACGACCCCAAGAACGCTCACGCCATCGGTGGCATCACCCGCGTCTATATTGCTGACGCCGAGGCTCGCCTTGCGGAAGGCAAGTTTGACGATGCCGCAAAGTCATACGAGAAAGCCACCAAGGTTGACCCCGCCAACCGTCAGGCTTTCGACGGCATAGTGAAGGCTTACAACTCCAAGGGCGAGGCGATGTTTGCCTCTACCGAGTACAACAAGGCCATCGATGCCTACAAGACTGCCCTCAAGACCGACCAGAACAACCAGACGGCCCGCAAGGGTATCATCAACAGCTACCTCAAGATTGCAATGGGTCACTTCACCATGCTGAAATACGACGACGCCATCAAGGCCTACGACGAGGTCCTGAAGCTTGATGTGAACAATGCGGAAGCGCGCAAGGGTACCACCGACTGCTACCTCAAGAAGGCCGAAGCAAGCATCGCCGAGCTGAAATACGACAAGGCCGTTGACAGCTACGAGAAAATACGCAAATACGACCCGGACAACGCCGACGCCCGCAGCGGCCTCCTCACGCTCTACAACAAACAGGCCATTGACCAGATAGCCCTCGGCAAGCACAAAGATGCCATAAAGACCTGCGAGAAGGCATTCAAGGTGGACAGCGACGACGCAAACATCAAGGCGACCATCATCAAGGCCTATGAGGCTATGGGTGAGGCTTGCCGCGCCAAGGGCGACTACAAAGAGGAGCGCAAATGCTACGAGGAGGTTATGAAATACGACCCCTCGCGCACCGACCTGCACGAGAAGATTGCCCTCTCCTTCGAGGCTCAGGGCAAGATGCAGGACGCCGCAGAATACAGAGCAAAGAATATAGCAAGGTAGTCAACTCTTTCGGAATTTCGGAATATCGCAATAACAAAAAACTGTCCAGGTGTACAAAAGGCTGATACTAACGGTGGCGTTGATTCTTGCTGTGAGCTCGCTGTCGGCGCAGGAGTTCCGCTGTGCGGTGTCGGTGAACTATCAGAAGCTGCTCACCACCACGCAGGGCTATGCCTCAGACGACAAGAAGGTGTTCGACAACATGAAGCAGGCAATCGAGGACTTCGTCAACTCTCGCAAGCTGACCAACCTCGAGGTGCAGAGCAACGAGATGATTGAGTGTGGCATAAGCATCATCCTCTCGGAGCGCACATCCGCCACCGACTTCAAGGGGCAACTCTCCATACAGCTCAAGCGTCCGGTTTACAACTCCAACTACACCACAGGCCTCTTCAACTACATAGAGAACAACGACTTCATGTTTTCCTATACCGAGGGGCAGCCGCTTGACTTCGACATCAACACCTTCTACTCCAACCTCTCGTCGGCTCTCGGCTACTATATGTACATCATGCTGGGACTCTATTTCGACTCCTTTGGCGAGATGGGCGGAACGCCCTTCTACGAGGTGGCGCAGACGATATGCCAGACGGCCTCCAACTCTGGCTACAAAGGATGGCGCTCGTCGGAGAGCCAGAAAGCACGATACTGGTTTATGGAGAACCACACCAACTCGGCTTACGCAAACCTGAGGCTCGCCTATTACTACTACAACCGCCTGGGCCTCGACATGATGACCAAAGACCAGCAGCAGGCGCGTCAGAATATCATCCAGGCACTGAAGTACATACAGCAGGTGCACAAGGTGCGCACCAATCTGCTTTCGGTGCAGGCCTTCTTCGACGCGAAGATATCGGAAATTGTCTCTATCTTCACGCCGGCGCCGCCCGAGGAACAGAAAGAGGTCTATCTGGTGATAAAAGAGGTAAGCCCCTCGAACGTAGTGAAGCTGCAAGGATTTAACACGAAGTAAGGTGCGTGCCCGCACAGGGCAATAATCAGATTGTTTCAGGTCACAGATCACAAAAAACATTTGTCAATTCACTAATCACGAAAAATAACAAAACATATCATATCATGAACATTCCAATACAGAAAGAGCTGGTGGACAGAATTGCCGCCGACAACAAAATCAAGAATCCTGGCAAAGCGTCAATCCGCGAGATGCGCAAGATGATACAGGACATAGAAGGCGAGACGGGCGTCCGTTTCGTGAAGATGGAGATGGGCATCCCCGGATTGCCCGCACCCAAGATAGGCGTGGACGCTCAGATTGAGGCGCTCCGCAACGGTGTGGCTTCCATCTATCCCGAAATCTACGGCACCGCCGATTTCAAGAAAGAGGCAGCACGCTTTGTGAAGAACTTCCTCGACATCGACGTGACTCCCGACTGCTGCGTGCCTACGGTGGGCTCGATGCAGGCAGGCTTCGCCTCGTTCCTCACGCTGACCCGCTACGACGCCAAGAAGACCAAGGTGCTGTTTATCGACCCGGGTTTCCCCGTACAAAAGCAGCAATGCCGTGTGCTGGGCATCCCGATGAAGACCTTCGACGTCTATGAATATCGTGGCGACAAGCTGCGCGACAAACTCGAAGAGGAGTTGAAGGACGGCGATGTGGCATGCCTCATCTACAGCTCGCCCAACAACCCCGCCTGGTTCTGCTTCACCGACCACGAGCTGAAGATTATCGGCGAGATGGCGAATAAATACGGAGTGGTGGTGCTCGAGGACGACGCCTACTTCCTGATGGATTTCCGCAAGGATTACAGCGTTCCCGGTAAGGCTCCGTTCCAACCCACTGTGGCGAAATATACCGACCGCTATGTGCTTATGATTTCGGGCTCTAAGAGTTTCAGCTATGCCGGCGAGCGTATCGCCATGATGGTATGCAGCCCTATGCTCTACAATATGGAGTGCCCCGATCTGGCACGTTACTACAGCCAGACGCAGCTTGGGCGCGCCCTTATCTTCGGCACACTCTACTGCCTCTCGAGCGGTACTGCCCATTCGGTGCAGTACGCTATGGCGGCAATGCTCAAAGGCGCCAACGACGGCACCTTCAACTTCGTCCAGGATATCAAAGAATACGGTGAGAAGGCCAACGTGATGAAGAAACTCTTCACCGACAACGGGTTCTATATCGTCTATGACAAAGACATGGGCGAGGACATCGGCGACGGATTCTACTTCACCTTCTGCTATCCCGGTATGGAAGGCGTTGACCTGCTCAACGAACTTATCCGCTACGGCGTAAGCGCCATCGCACTCGACATCACTGGTTCGCACAAGCAGGGTATCCGCGCCTGCGTGGCTCTCGTTCAGCGCGACCAGTTCCCCGACCTGAAAGTGCGTCTGGAGAAATTCCACGCCGACCACCCTGTGAAATAAAAATATGGTTGACTAAAACTAACCAAACCGCATAAAACTACATAATGGCAACTTTTCTATCAAAACTATTCGGCACGAAGGCCGACCGAGACCTCAAAGAGGTGAAACCCTACCTGGATGCGTGCCTCAAGGCGTATCCGCAAATTCATGAGCTGACCAACGACCAACTGCGCGCCAAAACCCTCGAATTCAAGGAGCGTATCCGCAAGGAGATAGAGGCGGAAGAGACCGAACTGGCTCAGCTGAAAGAACGTATCGAGAACGAATACGACATGCCTGTTGAGGAAAAGCAGGAGTTGTACAAGCGCATTGAACATCTCGAAAAGACCTCCTACGAAAAGACGCAGAAGGTGCTCGACGCCATCCTGCCCGAGGCTTTCTCGGTGGTCAAGGAGACGGCTCGCCGTTTCGCCGAGAACGAGGTGGTGGAGGTGACTGCCACCGACCACGACCGCGACCTCAGCGCTACCCGCGACAGCGTCAACATCGAGGGCGACAAGGCCTACTACAAGAACCACTGGATGGCTGGCGGCAACGAGATAAAGTGGGATATGGTCCACTACGACGTGCAGCTCATAGGCGGTACGGTGCTACACAGCGGAAAAATCGCTGAGATGGCAACGGGTGAGGGTAAGACTCTCGTCGCTACGCTGCCTGTCTATCTTAACGCTCTGCCGGGCAAGGGTGTCCACGTGGTCACCGTCAACGACTACCTTGCCAAGCGTGACTCCGAGTGGATGGGCATGCTGTTCGAATTCCACGGCTTGACCGTTGACTGCATCGACAAATATGAGCCGCACAGCGACGAGCGTAAGCGTGCATACAACTGCGACATCACCTATGGTACCAATAACGAGTTCGGTTTCGACTACCTGCGTGACAACATGAGCCGCAACCCCGACGAGCTGGTGCAGCGCTCGCACAACTACGCTATAGTTGACGAGGTTGACTCGGTGCTCATCGACGATGCTCGTACGCCTCTTATCATCAGCGGCCCCACGGGCAAGGGCGACGACGAGCAGGAATACAACCGCTTCAAGCCTGTCATCGAAACCCTCTATGGCAAGCAGCGCACCCTCGTGACTCAGATTCTCGCCGAGGCGAAGAAACTCATTGCCGAGAACCCCAACCCGAAACCGGAGGAGGAGGGAGCTAAACTCTTGCTCCGTGCCTACCGCGGTTTGCCGAAAAACAAGGCCCTCATCAAGTTCCTGTCGGAAACGGGTGTGAAAGCTTTGCTCCAACATACGGAGAACTTCTACATGCAGGAACAGAACAAATATATGCACATCATCGACGACGAGCTCTACTTCGTCATCGACGAGAAGCAGCGCACCTGCGAGCTCACCGACAAGGGTATGGACGAGCTGGCGAAGATGGGCGAGAACCCCAAGTTCTACCAGCTGCCTGACATCGGAAGCGAGATCGCCGAAGCTGAACACTCTGGCCTCTCGCCGGAAGAGCTGGCTGCCAGGAAAGAGGAGATATACAACAACTTCGCCATCCAGAGCGACCGTGTGCACACCGTTGACCAGCTGCTGAAAGCCTACACGCTCTTTGAACGCGACGTCGACTATATCGTCACCGAGGACAACCAGGTGAAGATTGTTGACGAGCAGACGGGTCGTGTGATGGAAGGCCGCCGTTGGAGCGACGGCTTGCACCAGGCGGTCGAGGCGAAAGAGAACGCCAAAGTGGAGGCGGCGACGCAAACCTACGCCACTATCACCTTGCAGAACTATTTCCGTATGTACAAGAAGCTCGCCGGTATGACCGGTACCGCTGAAACGGAAGCTGGCGAGTTCTGGAATATCTACAAGCTCGATGTGGTGGTCATCCCCACCAACCGTCCTATCGCGCGTATCGATATGGACGACCTCATCTACCGCACCAAGCGAGAGAAGTTCACCGCCGTCATAGCGGAGGTGGAGCGTCTGATAGGAGAGGGGAGACCTGTGCTTGTGGGTACTACATCGGTCGAGACTTCGGAGTTGCTCAGCAAGATGCTCAAGATGCGCCACATTCCTCACAATGTGTTGAACGCCAAGTTGCACAAGAAAGAGGCCGACATCGTGGCGGAAGCCGGTGAAGCCGGTCGTGTGACCATCGCCACCAACATGGCTGGTCGTGGTACCGACATCAAGCTGAAGGCTGGAGTCAAGGAGGCTGGTGGTCTTGCCATCATCGGCACCGAGCGCCATGAGAGCCGCCGTGTGGACCGTCAGCTGCGTGGTCGTGCCGGCCGTCAGGGCGACCCCGGTAGTTCTCTCTTCTTCGTCTCGCTCGAGGATGACCTTATGCGTCTTTTCGGCGCAGAGCGTATCGCCAAGGTGATGGACCGTATGGGTCTGCAGGAAGGCGAAGTTATCCAGCACAGCATGATTACCAAAGCTGTGGAACGCGCCCAGAAGAAGGTCGAGGAGAACAACTTCGGCATGCGTAAACGTCTGCTTGAGTATGACGACGTGATGAACAACCAGCGTACCGTCATCTACAACAAACGTCGCAACGCCCTCTATGGCGACCGTCTGTCGATAGACATATCGAACATGTTCTACGACACCTGCGACCTCATCTTCTCCGACGCATACGAGGCTCACGACTACGAGGGTTTCAAGATGGAGATGATGAAGATCTTCGCAATGGATGTGCCCATCAGCGAGAAGGAGTTCTACAATATGCGCTACGACGAGGTTGTGACCTTGCTCTACAACAACGTCTATTCCACATACAAGGAGCGTATGCAGCGCATCAGCGACTTGGCCTTCCCGTTTATCAAGAACATCTACGAGAACACACGTTATATTAATGTGGTGTTCCCCATCACCGACGGAAAGAAGACCATGCAGGTGGTTACCCCGGTGAAGAAATCGTTTGAGAACAAAGGCCGCGAGATACAGCTCTCCATCGAGAAGAACATCACCCTCGCCATCATCGACGACTACTGGAAGGAACACCTCCGCGAACTCGACGACCTGAAGACATCGGTGCAGAACGCCGCCTACGAGCAGAAAGACCCGCTGGTCATCTATAAGCAGGAGTCGTTCAACCTCTTTGAGGCGATGTTGCTCAACATCAACCGCGACATCTCGTCGTTCCTCATCCGTGCAAGTCTTCCCGTCAAGGAGGACAGCGATATGCACGAGGCACACCAGCAGCGCAGCAACGACCGCAACCTCAAGACTTCGCGTGAGGATCAGGTGCTCAACCAGCGCACCACCCCCAAGGAGAAACCCCAGCCGGTTCATGTGGAGAAGAAGGTCGGACGCAACGACCCGTGTCCCTGCGGCAGCGGCAAGAAATACAAGAACTGCCACGGACGCAACGCTGGCGACGAATAAGTGTCACCAAGTAGCCGACGCAAGCGAGTCGGCAAAAAGAAAAGAGGGATACACATCGGTGCACCCCTCTTTCTTTATTGTCCAAAGCTTACTGCAGCGGCTCCATCTCGTCGATAAACTTGCCGTCGGTTTCGAAGGTGAGCACCTTCGGCGATTTGTCTTTCTTCTTCGAGAGGCTTATGCGTACCTCGTAGCTGGAGTGGTTCTTCACATTCAGCACATTGAGTTCACGCACCTTGTATTTTTTGTATTTGTGAGCCAGCGTGTCTTTTATGGCCTGCGGGGTGTACTTCGTGTCCACCGCCCAGCGGGTTTCCATGCCTTTGGGGGTGAAACGGAACGACTGCTTCAGGTCGCCGTTGTCGAACGTCACCATGTAGATGTCTGACCCCTCGGAGGTCCACACCACGTTTTTCACATCCGGAGCCTGGCGCTGGAAGTCTTTGATATAGCGTTCGGGGACATCCTGTTCGGCAACAATCTTCGGTTTCTGTGCATAAACTCCCGCCTGAAAAGCCAGAAGTACAGCTAAAAGTGCAAATATCTTTTTCATAATAAGTGTTTTATGATTGTTTATTCTTTTCTATAACAACGGCAAATATAAGAAAAGATTATTCAAATACCAATTTTCTTATCGAGATATTAAGGTCTTTATAACTTTTTCGCCGTCGCGGATCACTTGGGTCGCCCAGTGTAGTTTGAGGGTAATTTGCTCTTCTTCGGTCAGTTTCCATGCGATATTTGAGGCTCTCATCTTCTCGGTCAGGTAGAAAAGTGAGAGGGCGGCGCATACTGAGATGTTGAAGCTCTCGGTGAAACCGTACATGGGTATTTTTACGTATGCGTCGGCTTTCTCTATGGCTTTGTCGGAGAGCCCGGTCAGCTCTGTCCCAAACACGAGTGCGGTGCGTTGGTCGATGGGCAGCTCTGTTATCATCGTGTCGCGTTCGTGCGGCAGAGTGGCGACTATGCGGTAGCCTTTGCTCCTCAGGTGCGCGTAGGCTGCTTCGATGTCGGCATGTTTGTAGTAGTCAACCCACTTGCTGCTCCCCACGGCCACGTCGCCTGCTGGGTTGAATGGGTTGCGGTCTTCGACAACGTGCACGTCCTGCACCCCAAAGCAGTCGCATGAGCGTAGGACAGCGCTGGCATTGTGGCTTTGGTAGATGTTTTCCAGCACTACGGCTATATGGCGTGAGCGAAGAGGGGCCAGACGGTCGAAAAGCTCGCGTTTGTTGTCGCTGAAAAACTCGGCGGCACGCTCGTAGAGCTGTTTCTTTTCTTCGAAATTAAGCCCGTCAAATATTGTTTGTGCGTTTGGTATGCGTTCCGGCATGGTGGTTGGTGAAAGGTGGGTTGACAAATGTGTTTTCTGACTGCTAAGCGGGTGGGGTATTGGTTAGTTGTCGGCGGTTTGGTTGAGCGTTTCCCAGTGTTGCTTGATGATTCCTTCGAGGTTGTCGTTTTTCGTGATGAGTTTTGCCGTGCGGTAAATCTCATGGATGTCGGCTCCGCTGTCGTCGGTTTCGAGGAATATCCTGTAAGGGTCGGCGGCAGCCAGCGTTTCGCGCACTTTGGTGCGGTGGGGGTCGAGTATGGCGGCACCAAAGGAGACACCGATGTCCAATTTCGTCAGCTGGGTGTATAATTCGGTCGAGCCGGTGAAGCCATGCACTACCCATGGGGTGGCACGATGGTCGCGGCGTAGTTCGGTGAGCTCGTTGAACGACCTTACACAGTGTATGACCAGAGGCTTGTGCAGATGTTCGGCAATCTCTATTTGACGGACGAAAAACTCCATCTGGGTGTCCCACGGAGTGTCGCAACATTTGTCGAGCCCGCATTCACCGACGATTTCGGCCTCTTTGAATTCTGGGTTCTGAATTGAAAGCAGCGACAGGTCGGCTTGTGCGCAGTTCCATGGGTGGATACCGAAACAGCGGGGGGTGATGACACCCTCCGCTGTAGTTCGGTGTGTATGAAAGTCAATTATAGGCACTATCTTTTCTTCAGGCTCAAGATTTCGCGAGCTTCGTCGCTGGTGGCCACCTGACGGCCGAGCAGCTTGGCCATACGTACCACCTTGTCAACCAGTTCGCCGTTGGATTTGGCGAGGACGCCTCTCTCAAGGTACAGGTTGTCCTCGAATCCCACGCGCACGTTGCCGCCCATCACGATGGCGGGAGCTGCGAGGGTGAAGGCGTGACGACCGATGCCGGTGGCTGTCCAGGTCGAACCTGCCGGTATGTTCTTCACCAGCCAGCAGAGGTTGTCAACGGTGGCGGGGGTGCATCCGGGCACTCCAAGCACGAAGTTGAACTGCATCGGGTCGCCGGGCACTTCGCCTTTGCGGGCCATGGTGAGGATGGTGTCGAGGTGTCCCATCTCGAAGCACTCGTATTCGGGTTTGATACCCTTCTCAATCATGCGTTTGCCGAAGGCGCGCATGGTCGGCATCGTGTTGTCGAATATCTCGTCGCCGAAGTTGCATGTGCCGCAGTCGAGGGTGGCCATCTCGGGTATGGGCGTCGTGTTGGTCGAGTCAAGACGCTCATCGGGAGTCATTCCCACGGCACCGCCCGTCGAAGGAATGAGAATCACATTGGGGCAGGCTTTGTATATTGCCTCTTCGCACTCTTGGAAACGCACGTGGCTCTGGGTGGGTGTGCCGTCGTCCTCGCGCACATGCAGGTGGACGATGGCGGCTCCTGCATCGACGGCCGACTTTGCTTCGCGCACGATTTCTTCAACGGTGTAAGGCACATTGGGATTTTGCTCTTTGGTTACTTCTGCGCCGCAGATGGCGGCAGTGATGATAAGTTTATCCATGTCTATTGTTATTTGATTGTTTGACTAAGTTTCGGTTTGCAAAGGTACGAAAAAAAGCGCCTGTGGCAACACAAAATTTTATCATTTTGCAAAAATGACACATGTGGACAGTCGTTTTACATAAATGCTGTCTGCCGACATCCATTTCTGGGTAATGCTGTTTTCCCGATGTTATCAACAGTTGTATGTGTGAAATCTTCGTCGGGCGGCCGTCTGTTTGAGTCGATTTCGTCGTAATTTTGCACATTAATCAACAAAAGCAAGTATATGAGTTTAATTAAGTCAATATCAGGAATCCGCGGCACCATTGGTGGCCGTCCGGGCGAGGGCTTGAGCCCTATAGACGTTGTCAAGTTTTCCTCTGCGTTTGCAACCTTCCTGCTTCGAGGAAAAGCCGATGGCGCTAAGTTAAAGATGGTGGTCGGTCGCGATGCCCGTCTTTCGGGCGCGATGGTTGACCGCCTTGTGGTCGGTGCCTTGGTGGGTATGGGCGTCGATGTGATTGAAACCGGCCTTTCCACCACTCCAACCACCGAGATGGCTGTCATAAACCATAAGGCCGACGGCGGTATCATCATCACCGCCTCTCACAACCCGATACAGTGGAACGCGCTGAAACTGCTCAACTCTCGGGGCGAGTTTATCGACGCCGAAGAGGGCGCCGAGGTGCTGCGTCTCGCCGATAAGGACGACTACAGCTATGCCGAGGTGCATGACTTAGGCTCCGTCACCGAAGACCTCACCACCATCGACCGCCATATAGAGCAGGTGCTTGCACTGAAACTCGTCGATCGTGAGGCTATAGCTGCCGCCCACTTCAAAGTGGCCGTAGATGCGGTCAACTCAACCGGTGGTATCGCCATACCGCGACTCCTTCGTGCCCTCGGTGTTACCGACATCGTCGAGTTGAACTGTGAGCCAACGGGCCGTTTCGCGCATAATCCCGAACCTATTCCACAAAACCTGACTCAGATTTCAAGCGCTGTCGCTGAGAACCACTGCGATTTGGGCATCGTCGTCGATCCCGATGTCGACCGCCTCGCTCTTGTCTGTGAGACGGGTGAGATGTTCGGCGAGGAATACACCCTTGTGAGTGTCGCCGACTATGTGTTGCAGCACACCCCTGGCAACACCGTCTCCAACCTCTCGTCCTCTCGTGCCCTGCGCGACGTGACCGCTCGCTATTCGGGTTGTCAGTACAATGCCGCAGCGGTGGGCGAGGTGAACGTCACCACCCTGATGCGAGCCACCCACGCCGTCATTGGTGGAGAAGGCAACGGCGGCGTCATTTACCCAGAGTTGCACTACGGCCGTGACGCCCTTGTCGGCGTGGCCCTGTTCCTGACGCTGCTGGCCAAGAAGAAGATGAAGGTGAGCGAGCTGAGACGTACCTATCCCGAATATATCATTTCCAAGAACCGCATCGACCTCACTCCTGATATCGATGTCGATGTCCTGTTGGCGCGTCTTGCAACCAAGTATAACGCTATGGAGGGCTGCGATGTGACCACCATCGACGGCGTGAAGATTGACTTTGCCGACGGCTGGGTGCACCTCCGCAAAAGCAACACCGAACCCATCATCCGCGTCTATAGCGAAGCCAAAGACGAATCCCGCGCCAACGAACTCGCCAAGCAGGTGATGGCGGAGGTTTAGAGGTTGGTTTCAAGCTGTAAGTTTAAGTAGTCAGTATTGACACATCACAATTTCACAACTTCACAACTTCGCATATCAACATATCAACCTATCAACAAAAAACAAATCATCATGGAAGAGAACAATGGTTATCGTAAATTGACCCGCAGCATCACTGACCGTCGTATCGCTGGTGTCTGTGGTGGCATTGCCAAATACCTGAACATCGACCCCACCGTCGTCCGTATTTGTTTTCTGGTGGCACTTCTATGCGGCAGCTTGGGCTTTTGGGCCTATCTGGTTGTTTGGATAGCCGCTCCGGAAGGTCGGGATTGAGTTTTGAGTTTTTAGTTTCAAGTCACCGGTCACAGTTTCACAACTTCACAGGGCACCCCCAAAAACAACCCCTCTCAGGTCACAGGTCACTAAAAAAACAACCACCCCCTCTCAGGTCACCCGTAAAACCCCACCGTCATCAGACTTCTGTGCTTGTGTTGGCGGGCGGTAAGGCTCTTGCCTTGTGGATACTGCCGTGAGGATATGGCTATTGCGTCAGCCTTGCAGCCGGCCTTGACCAGAGCCTCTTTAACCGCTTGGGCGCGTTGAAGGTCCAGGTTCGTCTTGTCTGTCGTGTCTTGCTGTTCGCTGTATGCCGTTATTGTCACCGTCCTTTTCTGCTCGTTTATCACCTTTGCCAGTCGGTTTACGGCCGATTTTGACAACGGGTTGAGTGTGGCTTTCGAATTGTTAAAGAAGATACCGTTGAGAGGTAGCTCGAGCTTTCCATCGCCGTCGCTCATCTGCTGATTGGTGGCAGTCGTCAACACGGCGTGTTCCTTCTTTGCCAGAGTTGTGGTTCGCAGGTCGATGGTGCCCGATGTTGGGTAGTATCCTTCGCTGGCGATGTAGTATTCATATTGCTTGCCAAGCGGCAGGGTGATGAGGAAGCTGCCGTCTGAAGGATTGCAAGTGTAGCGGCCACATGGTTTTCCCGTCTGTAGGTCGTTCCAGCGAATCTCCACACCGAGTGGGTTGTCGTCCTTGTCTGCCACTCTACCCGTAAGAGTCGCAACGGTGTATGGTTTCATCGATTCGGGCAAATCGATGGTGCAGATGTCGTGAGTCTCGCCGTTTTTGGTCGCCATGTAAGCTTTCGTTCCGTCTATGTTGACTGAAAGCCAGCAGTCGTCGCCCACGGTGTTTATCTCTTTCCCGAGGTTCACGGGTTCGCTCCATTCTGTCCAGCTGTCCTCTGTCAAGCGAGTGCTTTTGAAAATATCCATGCCGCCTATGTTGGAATGTCGGTTCGAGCTGAAGTAGAGGGTCTTCATGTCCGAATGAAGAAACGGGGCTCGGTCGTCGCCGAAACTGTTTATGGTCGATCCGAGGGCGACGGGCTCGCTCCAGTTCCCGTTGTCGTCCAGAGTTGTGATGTATATGTTCATCGACGATGCCACCTCGTGCTCCGTTTTTGTCCGGGCAACGAAAAGCATGGCTCGTCCGTCGGCCGTCAGCATCGCGTCCGACTGCCAGTTGCCTATCTGCAGTTGCTTCGGCAGGGCTTTCGGCATACTCCATCCCAACTCCTCTTTCTGCGAAATCATAAGCTTTCCGTTCTGGAATATTATGATGGTTTGTCCGTCGTACGAGATGCATGCTGGCGACTCGTTGTGACCAACCGTGTTCAGCCCTGGCACGAGGTATGCCCGGCGCCACTGTCCCGAAACGTTCTTGGTTGACATGAAGATGTCTTCACCCCCGATGTTGCCCACACGGTTCTTCCCTGCAAAATATATCGTCTGCTCGTCGGCGCTCACCACGGGAGTGTATTCCTCCCCAACTCTGCTGTTCACATTGTCGTCGAGAAACTTCCTGTTCGTCTTCGTCTCTCGAGCTGTCACGGTGGCACGCAGGGCTGCATAGTCGGCGTCGCCGTCGAACAAGTCGGCAAACTCATCGATGGTCTTCCTTACATACTCCCACTTGCCGCGTCTCGCGTCCAGCTCTATCGCATACAGCAGCAGGTCGTAGGCAATGCGGTATGGAGCTATGGCCTTTATCGCCTCTTTCACACTTTTTCGGTCGTTTGTCTGTACGTCCAGTATCGCGTCCAGCGCCTCCTTGTCCTTGCGTTTCAGGTTCGCAGGGGCTATCTGCCCGTACTGTGCGTTGAAATCCGCTATCCGGTCGCTGTTGACATACAGGTCGTGCAGAGCCCGTATCACGGTGTCGCGCAGCGTCGAGTCGCATTTGTATAGGCACCATTCCAGCCCCTCCGCATTCTTCGTCTCTATCGATATTTCTGCTATAATCCGTCTCGCCTCTCCGTTCGACAATTCGTCGTCTGGATGCGCCTCGATATATCGTTTGAAGCTTTTCCAATCCTTGGGGTCGGTCTCTTTGCTGAAGTTCATGGCGTGCGCCTTGCGCCTTGCTGCCGGTGTGTACGGGCTTTCGGGATAGTCCTCGGCATATCGTGTGAACGCCTCCTCCGTGTTTTGCGCCAGGGCTCGGTAATACATCATGCCGTACACCTGCTGCTCGGCCTCCTCCGCCTCTTCAGCGTCCGGATAGTCGGCTACATAGCGCTCGTATGCCGCCAGTGTGTTCAAGCTCTTGGCCTTGTCATAAGCCAGTTTCTGCATCCTCTGCTCCGCCTCTGCCGCTTGCGACGACTCTGGGTGCGCAGCCAGGAAATGTTCATATCCCTCCACGCTGTTCTCCTCCTCGGCTATCCTGTAGTCGATGGCGCTCACCCCCTCCTGTGCCGCAAGCTCAAGCTCCCTCGTCATCGTCTCGGCATATCGTTCGCGGAAGCGGTTGAAGGCTTCCTTCGTGTTCGCCCTCTGCGCGTCGCTAAGCCCCAACGCCGTCACCTCCCTGAGCTTCTGCTCCACCTTCTCATCCGTCAATCCGTCGCGGCGCAGAAGACCGCGCTTCAGGTTGTTCAGCCCTTTCAGCAGATTCCTTGTCCGCAGCAGCGCCGCATACGCCCGTTCGTTGTTCCTGCGCGGATTCTTCGCCTCTCCGCACACCACCCCCACCATCCAGCAGTTCATCGCGTCCGTCGTGTCCTCGCGGTATGCTTTCATCACCTTCTTTTCCGCCGCCGTGTAGTGCCCCTCTTTCAGCTCTTTCCATCCCGGCTGGTTGGCTGTCTGCGCCGCCACCATGCCTGAAATGGCAGCGAATATGGCTAATATGGTCAGTTTTTTCATGTGTCGTTGTGTGTCATTGGAAGTGCAAAGTTACAAAAAAAACTTTCAAGTGTGCCCTTTCATTTTTATGCAAATAAAAAGCAAAAATGATAACTGAAAACTTTTTATTATTTTTGCCCCTGTAATTTAAAATGATTGCAACATGAAAAAGACAAACATTTTCAAGACATTATTGCTCGGAGCAGCCTTCTGCTTCGCTTCGTTCTCCGCCAACGCTCAGTTCGAATTCGGCCTCTCGCTCACCGGTGGCATCGCCACGGGCGACATGAAAGCCAAAATCCCAGCCTCCGGCAGCGTGATGGGCAATTCGCAAGGTTTGATGGGCACCCAGTACATCATGAACAGCTCGTCCAACATGCTCGGCTTCGCCTTCCGCTTCGGCTACCGCATCCCCATCAACAACAGCGAGTATGGCGAGGTGCTGCCCTACGTCGAGGTCAACGGCTTCTGGAACCGTCCCAACAAGGACATGCGCAAACAGTACGACGAAGCCAACAACACCTATCCGCAGTACATCAACGTTCCCCTCTACATCGGCGCACAATACCGCTACCCCGTCACCGACATCATCAAGCCCTATGCCGAGTTCGGCATCGGCTACGACCTGCTCTTCATCTCCAGCGAGTACGGCAAGGCCCTTAACGCCGGCGACGACTACCGCTACAATGCCAAAGGCGCACTCTCAGGCAATGTGGGTGTCGGATGCTTCTTCTCCGACTGGGTCTCCGTCGGCATCTACTACTACGGCTTCGGCTCCCACAAGATCATGCTGAAGGAGAACTCGGAAATTGATGGTCTTCCACTTTCCGACTTGGATGATCGTTTAGCTCAATACGGCTATTTTGACATCTTAAAGGGCAATGTTTATGACCCCAAGCCCGTCACTCGCGACTACGGCACCGTTGCCCTCCGTCTCAACTTCCACTTCGGCCCCCGCAAATAATATTGATTTGATATAAAATATTTAGAGGGATGCGTTCCGTATGGGTCGCATCCCTCTTGCTTTTGTGTCGTACCGTCGTTTATTCGCCTTTCCTGCGCAGCTGCACGTTCTTGGTTACTGTGGCGGCGCCTTGGTACCAGTTGCCGTCGCCGCCGGTGAACGTCGCCTCCTTGAACGAGGCCATCACCACCGTGTCGGCGTACTGTCCGTTCTCGCTGCTGTCGATATCGAAGAAGCCCACATACATCGTGTCCAAGTAGGGGAATTCCGTCGTGGAGATGTCGTATCGCCCTGTGCTGTCGGTATAAGCGACGGGTGAGTATCTCCATTCGATGCTGTCGGGAACGTAGCCGTGATAGGCAATCATCCGTACCTCAATCCCGCTGACGGGTTCGCTCTCGGGGTTTGTCACCTGCCCTTTGACGGTGTAAACGGATTCGGGTGCGCCATACTCGGTGGCTACGTTCTCCTTGCACGATATGTTTACACCCAGCAGGCCGCCGAGCGTTATCCAGAGCCAGTTCTTGAGTTTGAGATACCTGATTTTCATGGACGTGTGGGTTATGCAATCTTGTCGAATCCCAGATAGGGTCTCAGCACTTCGGGCATCACGATGCCGTCGGCCGTCTGGTTGTTCTCAAGCAGGGCTGCCATGATTCGGGGCAGAGCCAATGCGGAGCCGTTCAACGTGTGGGCGAGCTTCATCTTGCCGTCGGCATCTTTGAAACGCAGCTTCATACGGTTGGCCTGGAAGGTCTCGAAGTTCGATACCGATGACACCTCGAGCCAGCGTTTCTGCGCTGCACTCCACACCTCGAAGTCGAAGGTCATAGCCGAAGTGAAGCTTATGTCGCCGCCGCAGAGCTTGAGGATATGGTAGGGGAGACCCAGCTTGTCGAGCAAGCCACCCACGTGTTTCTTCATCTCCTCGAGTTGGTCGTAGGAGCGGTCGGGATGTTCGATGACCACAATCTCGACTTTCGAGAACTCGTGCAGGCGGTTCAACCCTCGCACGTCTTTGCCATAGCTGCCGGCTTCGCGACGGAAACACTCGGAGTAACCCACATGTTTGATGGGGAACTGCTCGGCATTGACTATCTCGCCACGATATATGTTGGTGATAGGCACCTCGGCGGTGGGAATCATATAGAAGCCGTCGAGAGGGATGGCGTACATCTGTCCCTCTTTGTCTGGCAGCTGACCTGTGCCCAATCCCGATGCCTCGTTGACCATCAATGGTGGCTGAATCTCGACGAAACCTGCGTCGGCGGCTTCGTTGAGGAAAAAGTTTATCAAAGCTCTCTGCAGACGGGCTCCCTTGCCTTTATAGACGGGGAATCCTGCGCCGGTTATCTTGTTGCCGAGCTCGAAATCAACGATGTCGTATTTTGCACAGAGCTCCCAGTGGGGCAGCGCGTCGGCAGGTAGTTCGGGCTTCTTGCCGAATTCGCCAACCACCACGTTGTCGGCTTCGCTCTTTCCTACGGGCACGGTGATATGTGGCGCGTTGGGCAGCGAGATAAGTTCTTCATCCAACTGACTGCTGACTGCCGACTGCTGCTCGCTCAGTTCTTTCTCTTCTGCTTTTAAGGTGGCTGTCTGCGCTTTGGCGGCCTCTGCCTCTTCGCGTTTGCCCTGTTTCATGAGGGCTCCGATTTCTTTGGCTATGCGGTTCTGGTCGGCCTTCACAGCGTCGGCCTTTGCCTGCAGCGCACGACGTTGCTCGTCAAGGCGGATGATGCTGTCTATTCGGTTTTCAACGTCCTGTACGTTCTTGATTTTCAGACGGGCGATAACCTCGTCGCGGTGCTCTTTGATGTACTGTAATTGAAGCATTTTCTCTTTATCTTGTTTTTTGTGTTATCCCTTTTTGAGGGTGCAAAACTACAAATATTTTTTTTCTTACATCTATTTCCCCACGCAGAAGCGGGAGAATATGGTGCCGAGGATTTCGTCGGTGGTCACTTCGCCGGTGATGGTGCCGATGTGGTGGATGGCATCGCGCAGGTCGATGGCGACGAGGTCGGATGGAGTGCCTTGTTCGAGTCCTTGCCTCACCTGTCTGATGGCGGCAAGCAGGCATTTCATCGCCTCGAAGTGACGCAGGTTGCTCAACATCGCGCCGTCGCCCACCTCTTTGAAAGGTGCCACGATGGCGTGTTTCAGCTCGTCAAGTCCTGTGCCTGTCTTGGCGGAAATGTAGATGTGGTTGGGAGTTGAGGTGTTGATATGGTCGATGAGGTCGCATTTGTTGATGGCGAGGATGGTTGTTCCTTGAATCTTCGGAACATTCGGGTTATTCAGGTTTTCCTTGTCTGTCGCATCCACGACATACACCACCACGTCGGCTTCTTTCGCCGCTTTCATGCTTCGGTCGATGCCCGCCTGCTCAATGGGGTTGTCCGTATGGCGAATTCCGGCGGTGTCGATAAAACGTATGAGGAGTCCGTCGATGGTGACGGTGTCCTCGATGGTGTCGCGGGTGGTGCCAGGGATGTTGCTCACTATGGCGCGGTCGTCGTCGAGCAGGGCGTTGAGGAGCGAGCTCTTGCCCACGTTGGGCTTTCCGACTATGGCAACGCGTATGCCGTTCTTCACGGCGTTGCCAGTGCGGAAGCTCTCCACCAACCGCATGGCTTCGTTTTCGATGTTTTCACTCAGCGACAGAAGACGGTTGCGGTCGGCAAACTCAACGTCTTCCTGGCTGAAGTCGAGTTCGAGCTCGAGCAGTGCGGTAAGGTCGAGCAGCTCTTGTCGCATCTCTTTCAGCTTCTGCTGATAACCGCCTCGCAGCTGGCTTAAAGCCAGTTGGTTGGATGCCTCGGTGGTGGAGTTGATAAGGTCGGCTACGGCTTCGGCTTGTGAAAGGTTTAAGCGTCCGTTGAGGAACGCTCGTCTGGTGAACTCGCCGGCTTCTGCCAATCGTGCACCAGCGGCTATAAGGTGCTGCAGTATCGCTTGCTGTATGTATAAGGAGCCGTGGCAGGCTATCTCTACGGTGTCGTCGCCGGTGTAGGAGTGCGGCGCTTGGTAGTAGGTGACCATCGTCTCGTCAACCGTATCGCCGTCGGCCACGAACGGGGTGTAAGTCGCCTTGTGGTCGGAGAGGGGGCGGACAAACCGCTCGGCTATCGTTTTTGCCTCGCTGCCCGATAGGCGTATCACCGCTATTCCACCTACGCCCGCTGGCGTCGATATGGCTGCTATGGTTGACATCCTAAATCCTTACGAAACTGAAAACTAAAAACTTGAAACTAAAAACTCACTTCTCCTCCTCGCTCTCGGGTTCGTCTTTGCCCAATTCCACGCACGCTATGGGGCGCTCGTCCCAATCTTTCTTCTCCGAGATGTATTTGTCGCCGAAAAGCTGCTTCATGGTTTCGTCGTTCAAGCCTAAATCGACCTTGATCTTGTACATGTTGGGGTAGGCGAGGAACAGCATCATCACCAGCAGGAGCGTCACCATTATCAGGATGGTGTTGCTGGAGAGGATGACGAATACACATTCTATAATCACGGTGGCAAGGACGGCGTAGTAGAGTCGTGCTATGTTGCCAGCATAGAGCTGCAGTTTGCGCTCGGTGTCGTCGATTTGACGTATTTTGGGTGTGAAACGGCGTATGGTCAGCAGTGCGACGGCGGTGACGAGTACTGCCAGTACGGTGCCGCATACCAACATGGAGCGCTGCATCGCCAGCGAAACGCCGGTCACTCGCCAATGCGAAAAATAGTTCAACGCCACCACCGCGGCCACCATCGTCATCGAGCAGTAAAGCCCAACAAGCGACGCCGTGCGTATCTTACGAATGTGTTTGTTCATGGGGATATTGTGAATAGTGAATAGTGAATTGACAATACTAATTGCTGACTATCGGTGTTAGTTCTCACAAGCGGAGATGTTTAGCCGTATATGACTGCTTGCATTTTGCGAGGTCTTCGGGGGTGCCGGCGAAAACTACATTGCCGCCCTTGTCGCCGCCTTCGGGACCCAGGTCTATTACCCAGTCGGCGGTCTTGATGATGTCGGGGTGATGCTCGATGACCACTATGCTGTGGCCGTTGGCAATGAGGTTGTCGAAGGCTTGGAGCAGTTTTTTGATGTCGTGGAAGTGGAGGCCGGTTGAGGGTTCGTCGAAGATGAAGAGTCGAGGCTGTTCGCCGCTGCCTTTGACCAGGAAGGAGGCGAGTTTGACGCGCTGTGCCTCGCCGCCCGAGAGCGAACTGCTGCTCTGTCCCAGCTTGAGGTATCCGAGTCCTACATCCTGAAGTGGTTGCAGGCGGCTGAGGATGGCGGAGAGCGAGAGTTTGAGTGGCTGTTCGGTATTGTCGTCGGGAGAGAAGAACTCGATGGCTTGGTCAACGGTCATGTCGAGGACCTCGCTGACATTCTTGCCTTTGTATTTTACTTCGAGGGTTTCCTCTTTGAAGCGCGTTCCGTGACACTCTTCGCATACGAGGTGCAGGTCGGACATGAACTGCATGCCGATGGTGACGTAGCCTTCGCCCTCGCATGTCTCGCAGCGGCCCCCTTCGGTGTTGAACGAGAAGAAGCCGGCTTTGTATCCGCGTGCCTTTGACAACGGCTGAGAGGCGTAGAGTTGGCGTATCTCGTCGTAGGCTTTCATATAGGTGGCGGGGTTGCTGCGTGTCGAGCGTCCGATGGGGTTCTGGTCAACGAGTTCGATGCCGCAAATCCGCGATATGTCACCCGACAATGAGACGCACTGGCCGGTGTATTCGGGATTGTCGTCGAAACGTTTTTTCACCACGTCGTAGAGTACCCCCTTGACAAGGCTCGTCTTGCCCGATCCGCTGACACCGGTCACCACCATGAGCACGTTGAGCGGTATGTCGATATCGACGTCCTTGAGGTTGTTGCAGTAGGCCCCCTTTATGCAGATGCGGTCGCGCCAGTGGCGTCGTGTTTCGGGGACGGCGATTTCCAACGACCCGTTGAGATACTGCAGTGTGAGGCTTTTCTTCAACTCTGAGGCTGTCGCTTTCTTCTTCGAGAGCCCCTGCCTCCAGACGTCACCCTCGCAATGGCCTTCAAACACCACCTCGCCGCCCAGGCGTCCGGCCCGCGGTCCGATGTCAATGATGTAGTCGGCGGCTCGGATGATGTCTTCGTCGTGCTCAACCACGATGACGGTGTTGCCAATATCGCGCAGGTGTTTCAACACACCGATAAGCTGTTCCGTGTCGCGGCTGTGGAGCCCTATCGAGGGTTCGTCGAGTATATACATCGAGCCTACCAGCGAGCTTCCGAGCGAGGTCGAGAGGTTGATGCGCTGCGACTCACCGCCCGACAATGTGGAACAATTACGGTCCAAAGTCAGGTAGCCGAGTCCCACCTCGTCCAACAGTCCGATGCGGGTGGTCAGCTCGCGCATCAGGATTTTGGCGATTTCTTTTTCATTATCGTTTTGATATTCAAAGTTCTCAAAGAATTTCTTCAGTTCCGAAACCGGCATGTTTTGCAATTCGGCGATGGACTTGCCGTTAACTTTCACGTACTGTGCATCCTTGCGCAAGCGAGTGCCGTGGCATTCGGGACAGAGTTCGCGCCCGCGATAGCGCGCCTGCATCACCCGGAACTGGATTTTGTAGGTGTTCGCGGCCACGAAATCAAAGAACTGTGTGATGCCATGCACATCGTGCTTCACATCGCCATACCACAGCAGGTTGTACTCCTCTTCGGTGAGGTCGTCGATGGCGCGATAGACGGGGAAGTCGAGTTTGGAGGCATAGCGGATGAAATGGCGTTTCCACTCGCTCATGATCTCGCCGTGCCAGCAGGCCACCGCATCCTCCGCCACCGACAACGAGCGGTCAGGGAAGACCAGATCGGGGTTTACGCCCTCCACCATGCCCGTGCCGGAACAGGTCTTGCACGCCCCGTAAGGGTTGTTGAAACTGAACATGTTCACTGTCGGTTCCTCAAACGTCATGCCATCGGCTTCGAAAAAGTTGCTGAAGGACTTCAACACGCTCTTTTCCCCTTCGCGGAGCACCGCACACACGCCTTTTCCTTCCGAAAAAGCCACGTTCACCGCATCGGTCACGCGGATCTGCTGCGCCGCCAAATTGTCGGACTTGAAACGGTCCACCATCACATACAGCTTCTTCGAATCGGGCTCTTTTTCGAACTTGATAACATCGTCAATCTCAAATAATTGCCGATCATACACCATTCTGTTGAAGCCCTGCTGCCGGAGAATCAGCAGCTGGTCGCCGACGGAACGCCCTTCGGGAATTACCATGGGGGCAAGCACATAAACGCGCTCACCTTCAGGAGTTTGCATGATGAAACGCAACACGTCTTTCACATCATGGCGCTTCACCTCCTGTCCGCTCACCGGCGAATAGGTGTGACCGATGCGGGCGAAGAGCAGTTTCAGGTACTCGTAGATTTCCGTCACGGTGCCCACGGTCGAGCGCGGATTCCGCGACAGGATCTGCTGCTCAATGGCGATGGCCGGCGGGATGCCGGTGATGGATTTCACATCGGGCTTCTTCATGCGCCCCATGAACTGCCGGGCGTACGAGCTAAGACTCTCCACATAGCGCCGCTGCCCCTCCGCGTAGAGTGTGTCGAAGGCCAGCGAAGACTTTCCGGAGCCGGACAACCCCGTGATTACCACGAACTTATTGCGCGGAATATCCAAATCGATATTCTTCAGGTTGTTGACCTTCGCGCCACGTATGGAAATTTTTTTCTCTTTCATAATTTGAGGGCGCGAAAATACGATTTTTTTGAAGTGGAATTTTCCCTACAGAGAGAAATTACGGAAACAATTGCTGTACCACACTTGCTTATTTGTCAGAATAATGACCTCGAAGTGACAATATAAGAATGTGTTGCCTTTCTTCTATAGGTTGATATATGATCCTGTTCTGTTTGTCTATGCGACGAGACCAACACCCAGACAAGTTTCCTTTCAAAGGTTCAGGGTGTCCGATCCCTTTTCTATAATTCTCTTTTATGGAAGCCAATAGTTTGGAAATCTTCTCTTTAACACGTATATCACCTGATTGTTGCCAAAAATCCAAGTCTATTTTGGCTGAAGGTAATAGAACTATTTCCATAAATTATCCAAATCCAAAATTTCATAATCACCCTTTTGGTAAGCAGCTCTCCCTTCTTCCACTTTACGAACTATATCAGGATTATATTCAACATCATCGGAGTTGTCAATTGACACAACTGCTCCGAGCTTCTTAATGACAGATAGGAGCAAATCTATTTCATGTCTGTTTTTTGTATAGGTTATCGTTGCGGTACACATAACTGTTCTTTTTATTACGCTGCAAAAATACAATATATATGGGACTTGGTCACTATTTGGAGTCGCTTTTTTTTTAGAAAAGTGACAAACAACACGATTCGAATATGTTATTTGTATTATTCAAATGTTTTTTAGC
>JAEEGH010008290.1_pt1 | contig 24636 bp, 16 predicted proteins | sample 9134181 | NCBI WGS metagenome assembly JAEEGH01 (sample SAMN16246544, study PRJNA631951) | gut metagenome | biome: gut microbiome; feature: rumen; material: DP-attached | host: Bos | place: Iran: Karaj | collected 2018-10
CGGGGTCCTGGCGGAGCGCGCGGCGAATCGCCTCAGCAAAGCTCGGCACGTCGTCGCCGACTTCGCGCTGCGTGATGAGCGACTTCGCGGACGTGTGGTAGAATTCGATCGGGTCCTCGATCGTGATGATGTGGACGCCGCGCTCGTGGTTGATGACGTTGAGCATCGAGGCGAGCGTCGTCGACTTGCCGGAGCCCGTCGGGCCAGTGACGAGGATGAGACCGCGCGGCTTGAAGAGAAGCTCCTTGACGGTAGGCGGGATGCCGATCTGCTCGAGCGTGAGGAGCGTAGACGGAATCTGACGGAGAACCGCGCCGTAGCGCTTTCTTTCCTTGAACACCGACACACGGAAACGCGTTCCGTCGGGGTGCGCAAGGGCGAAGTCGGCGCCGCCGTTGCGAAGAACCTCGCCCATCTGCTCTTCGGAGGATATCTCCTTCACAAGCCTCAGCGTGTCCTCCTCCGTAAGCGACTCGTCTGCTATCGGCAGAAGCTCGCCATGCACGCGCAGTTTCGGCGGCATGTGCGCTCTGATGTGCAAATCCGAGGCGCCCTCGTCGATTGTCGCCTGCAGAAGCTCTTCCATTCTAACGTCCATTATACTCCTCCCTAGCCGGTTTTTGGTGTAGGCGGCGCCACGCGTCAGTCGGCGTCGCCCATGGTCACGCGCAGGACCTCCGAAAGCGAGGTCATGCCCGAGGCGACCTTCAGCATTCCGTCCTCGCGCAGCGTGCGCATGCCCATCTCGCGCGCACGCTGCCTGAGCAGCGTAGCGGGCGCGTGGTCGAAGATGAGCCTCTGGATCGTGTCGTCCACCTTGAATATCTCGAAGATGCCCTTGCGGCCCTTGTAGCCGGACTTGCCGCACTTGTCGCAGCCGACGCCATGGTACATGTGGTCGGGCACCTGCACGTTCTTCGACCCGCTCGCAAGGCCCGTCAGCATCTTCATCTCGCGGTCGGTGGGCGTGTAGGACTCCTTGCACTTCTCGCAGATCGCCCTGACGAGACGCTGGGCCATCGCGGCGCGCAGAGCCGACGCGACGAGGAACGGCTTCACGCCGATATCGAGAAGTCGCGTGACGGCGGACGGCGCGTCGTTGGTGTGAAGCGTCGAGAACACGAGGTGGCCCGTGAGAGCGGCTTCCATCGCGATGTCGGCCGTCTCGGCGTCACGAATCTCGCCGATCATCACGATGTTCGGCGCCTGACGGAGAATCGACCTCAGCGCAGCCGAGAAGTCGAGGCCGACGTCCTTGTTCACCTGCACCTGGTTGATGCCGGACATCTGGTATTCGACAGGGTCCTCGACCGTGATGAGCTTCTTGTCGGGCGTGTTGATCTGGCCAAGGCAGGCGTACAGGGTCGTGGTCTTGCCCGAGCCGGTAGGCCCGGTGACGAGCACGACGCCGTCAGGCAGCTTGATCAGGCGCTCGAACGTAGTCTGGTCGTCAGACAGGAAGCCGAGCTGCGGAAGGCCGAGCGACAGGTTCGACTTGTCGAGAATTCGCATTACGATCGACTCGCCGTGGTTCGTCGGCACCGACGAGACGCGCAGGTCGAGGTCCTTCCCGCCGACGCTGATCTGGATTCGCCCGTCCTGGGGAATGCGCTTCTCGGAGATCTTCATCTTCGACATGATCTTGAAGCGGGAGAGGATGGCGCCCTGGAGCCGCTTCGGCGGCGAGTCCATCTTGCGGAGCGCGCCGTCGATGCGGTAGCGCACGCGGAACTCCTTCTCCATCGGCTCGATGTGGATATCGGACGCCTTCATCTTGATCGCCGTGGTGATGATCATGTTGGCGAGCTTGATGACCGCCGAGTCGTCGCCGGTCGCGACGTCGTCGCCGAGGCCCTCCTCGTCGCGCGTCGTGACGTCGGCCGCGCCGGAATCGGCGTAGAGCTTCGCCTGCACGGCCTTCGCCTCGGCCAGCGGACAGAGCACCGCGTCGATGTCGCGACCGTGAAGCACGTATCGCAGCGAGTCGATCGCGTCGTAGCCCATCGGGTCGATCAGCGCCACGGTTATCGAATCGTCGGTCACGATAACGGGCACTACCCCGTACCGCTTCGAGATCTCGGCAGTGACCACGGTCGTGACGTCTTCTTTGATCGCGTCCGCGTCAATGTGGCAGTATTTGAGGCCGAACTGGTCGGCGATAGTGCCGAGAACCGTATCCTCGTCAAGTGCCCCTCCGGCTACGAGGACGTCAAGCGTCGTCTCGTTGTCGGCCTTCATGGAGGTCGCTGCCGCCTCGACCTGCTCGGCAGTGAGATAGCCGCGCTCGGTCAGCAGCTGGACCACATATTCGTCGTTGCTCGTCATGTGTACCTGCTATTATACCCCAAATAGCCGAATCAGGCAAGGGGCTTGCCTATCGCCGGCGCCGCCTCGAGCAGCGCCTTTGTGTACTCCTCCCTAGGGCTGCAGAGAACCTCCTCGCAGCTCCCGCTCTCCACAATCCGCCCCTTGTTCATCACCACCACGCTCTCCGCAACGCGCCTCGCCGCGCCTATGTCATGCGTGATGAAAAGCACGGCAAGGCCCCTTCTCTCCCTCAGAGACGCAATAAGGTCGAGGGTCTGCGCGCGCACCGAGAGATCAAGCGACGAAACCGCCTCGTCGCACACCAGAAGGTCAGGTTCCAGCGCCATGGCCCTCGCGATGCATATGCGCTGGCGCTGCCCGCCGGAGAACTCGTGCGGATACCTTTCGAGCGCGTCGCCGGAAATTCCGACGTCGCCCAGCAGCTCCGCCGCCCTGTCCCTCGCGTCCGACGCGGTGCAGAGCCCGTGGTACAGCATCCCCTCCGTCAGTATCTCGAAAACCGTGTGCCGAGGGTTCAGGGACGCCAGCGGGTCCTGGAAGACGGCCTGAACCCTTCTGGCCCGCTCCTTCGCCCTGAGCCTCGGCGCCGGCCCCGCGACACGCCCGCCGCCGACGAGAATCTCCCCTTCCCGCGCCGCGACAAGACCTAGTATCGCCCTCGCCGTCGTCGACTTGCCGCAGCCCGACTCGCCCAGAAGCCCGAGCGCGCCGCCTCGCCTGAGCGAGAACGACACTCCGTCCACGGCCTTCACGTACCCTCGCGCCAGCCCCAGAACGCCGCGCCTGACGGGGAACCAGACCTTCAGCCCCCTGACTTCGAGTATGTTGCCGCGCTCCTCGCCCATGCCTCAGCCCTTGAAGCCGTCAAGAACGGTCTGCCGCGTGCGCTTCGACTGCCGCGGATAGTCCAGCGTGTAGTGGAGCCCGCGGCTCTCGTGACGCTTCTGCGCCGACCTGACGATCAGCTCCGCGCACACCGCAAGGTTGCGCAGCTCCAGCGTGTCCGGTGTCACGAGATAGCGGAAGTAGTAGTCGCGTATCTCGCGCCTGAGCGTGCGGATCCTGTGCGCGGCGCGCGCCAGGCGCTTGTTCGTGCGGACGATGCCCACGTAGTCCCACATCAGCCTGCGAATCTCGTCCCACATGTGCGACACGAGCACCGCCTCGTCCGGCGGCACGGCGTTGCCGATCTTCCAGTCCGGTATCCTGGGCGGCCGCGCGCCGAAGCTCTCCGGATGCGGACCAAGCCTCGCCGCCGTCATCCTGGCGCAGACGAGCGCCTCCATGAGCGAGTTCGACGCCAGCCGGTTCGCTCCGTGCAGCCCCGTGCACGCGCACTCGCCGACGGCGGAAAGTCCCTTTATCGAAGTGCGCCCGTCCGTCGCCGCCTGGATGCCGCCGCACATGTAGTGCGCCGCCGGCACGATCGGTATCAGGTCGGAGGCCATGTCTATGCCGAACTCCATGCACTTCTGGTAGATGTTGGGGAAGCGCGTCATGAGGTACTTGCGCCCCTTGCTGCGGATGTCCAGGAACATGCAGTCGTCGCCGGTGCGCTTCATCTCGCTGTCGATCGACCTGGCCACGATGTCGCGCGGCGCAAGCGAGCCGCGCGGATCGTACTTCTTCATGAACTCCCTGCCATGCTTGTTCACAAGGACCGCACCTTCGCCGCGCACCGCCTCGCTGATGAGGAAGCGCTTCGCCTGCGGATGGTAGAGGCAGGTGGGATGGAACTGCACGAACTCCATGTTCTCTATCTTCGCGCCGGCGCGCCACGCGATCGCAATGCCGTCGCCGGTCGCGGTGTCGGGGTTGCACGTGTACAGATAGACCTTGCCGCAGCCGCCTGTCGCAAGTATCGTGTTCGGCGTGCGCACCGCGTATATCTCGCCAGTCTCCTTGTCGAGCACGTACGCGCCTACGCACCTGTTCTCGCCCTTGAGCCCTATGCGGCGCGTCATCACGAGATCGATGACTATCGCCTTCTCGCGGACGTCGACGCCCGACCGCCTGATCTTCCTGATCATCGCCGCTTCGCACTTCTCGCCCGTGATGTCGCCCGCGTGCAGTATGCGCCGCGCGCTGTGCCCGCCCTCCCTGGTGAGGTCGAGTTCTCCGTCGGGCCGCCGCGAAAACCTCACGCCGCAGTCGATGAGGTCGCGTATCCCCTCGGGCGCATGCTCGCATATCTCGTGGACCACCTCGCTCTTGCCGAGCCAGGCCCCCGCTATCATCGTGTCGCGCTCGTGGTTGCCGAACGTGTCCGCCTTGTCCATGACGCAGCAGATGCCGCCCTGCGCGAAGTTCGTGTTGCAGTCCTGCAGCCTCCCCTTTGTCGCAAGCACGACCTTGCCGTACGACGCGAGGTGCAGCGCGCTCATGAGCCCGGCCATGCCGGACCCGACGACGAAATAGTCGCAGTCTATCGTTCTCATGGGATGCGCTCGTAGCGCGGCAGGCGCGCAAGTGGTACGTTCTCAAGGCGCAGCGTCTTCGGCCCTTCGTGAGTCTCGCCGAGGTCGTCGCGCCACTTTCCGGCCGGCAGCTCCACGGTCTTCGCGTCGTCGGGCGTCACGACCGGCGCGACGAGCCAGCGGCTGCCGAGCATGAACTGCTGCATCGGACGGTTGAAGCCCTGGTGAGGGAACTCGTACTCCATCGCCCTGACGATGGGCTCGCCCGTGACGGACGCGTGCCGCGCTGTCTCGAGGATGTACGGCGCGAAGTCCACGTGCAGCTGCGCGAACGCGCGGCAGAGCTCCACGCCGGACTTCGAAAGGTGCCGCCAGGGCGCCGGCGAGAACTGCATCATCGGCATGAGCGCCTGCATCGCCGCCGAGCGCACGAACAACTTCTCGTCTATCCTGCCTCCGACGAAGGAGAGCTCAAGGCCCCCGCCCACCATGTCCGCCACAAGATACGGGCAGCCGAGAAGGCCCGCCGCGACGACCTGTGGTATCACTGTGTCCTGCGCCCTGCTGCCTGTCCACGCATGCGCGCGGTCGTTGAGGCGCGTCACGAGCGGAAGGCCTCCGCACTTCCAGCTCACGCGTATCTCGTGGTACGGAAACTCCCTCGCCGCAAGCTCCGCGTAGAGGCGCGTGTAGTCGACGGGGTCCGCCTTCTCGTCGTGGAAACGGCAGTCCTCGATGAACATGGCGGGGTCTCCCGCGTCGAACTTGAAGCCCGTTATGCCGTACTCCGCCGCGAAGTCGCGCAGGGTCTTCGCGTAGAACTCGGCCGCTTCCGGCTTGGTGAGGTCGTAGACCGCGCTGATGCCGCTCCACCAGCGCACCACCGCCGCGTCGTGCGAGCCGGGCTTTCTGCGGTAGGCGAGGTAGTCGAGCCCGTTGAGCTTCGGGTGGTAGCGCAGCCTCTTGTACTCGCGGCTGTCCGGAGTCACGAAGTGCGCCGTCCAGATGAGAGACTTCCAGCCATGCGCGTTGATGCGGCCGAACATCCCCCTGGGATCGGGAAAGTCCTTCGCGTAGAACTCGTACGAGCCCTGGTGCGAAAGCCACCCGCCGTCCATCATGTACACGCCGCACTGGAACCCGCTCTTCGCAAGCTCCTCCGTGAACGCGTCCACGGACTTCTGGTTCGTTCCGTTGAGGAATATCTCGATCCAGTTGTTCCACTGCGGCAGCGAGAAGAAGATGTCGGGCGGCGTCCTGCCCTCGAAGCGCATGTGCGCCTTCGCCGCCGCGAGATAGGCGTCCTTCAGGGTCTTTCCGGCGACGACCGGCTCGACCCTCTCCACGTCGGAGTCGAGAACGAGCCTGCCCGCCCTGAACTCGTAGCCGAACGGCTTCTCACTCCACACGTAGCGCCCGCACGACGACACCAGAAGAGGCGAGGACGTGTTGCCGTGGCCGCGCAGGTCTATCCGCCTGCTGTCCGCGATGCCGTACGGCTGGCTCTGGCCGTCCGCGCCGCCGCCGCCCCACCACCGCTCGCCCTCCAAAAGCGGTATCTCGGTGACGACCGGCACGGCGGCCAGCCGCATCGCGACGAGCGCCGCCACGGAGACGGACAGCGCAAGGCCAGGAGATGACTTCATTTGACTGTTGTTCCTTTCATGCCTTCTTTCACAAGCGACAGCTCCTTGAAGCATATCTCGTCGGCAGGCGCCGACGACTTTATCGACATTGCCACAAGCTCGGTCACCCCAAGGTCGAAGTCGAGGTCGAGCGAGGCCTCCATCCCGTGCCACGCTCCGTCGGCCGGGCAGACGAACTCGGCCCTCTCGGTCTTCTCGTTCGAGAAGACCGCCGCCTTCAGCTTCACCGGCTCGGCGTTCCCGGCCTTCGCCTGGAAGGAAAGCCTGTATCTTCCGTTGCCGTGGCGAAGGAACGCGTCCGTGAATATGTTGACGATGCCGGCGTTCCGCTCGCACTGCTTGAGGCGGTAGACTCTCTTTCCGTCCTCCATGCCGACGGCGTCGAACTTGACGAGCCACGACGGACTCCTCTGCCACGCGCTCCGCGTCGCCGGCCTGTCGGCAAGCAGGTTCTCCCCGTCGTCCGGCTGCTCCTCGCGCAGCTCGCCCTTCCGGCGGTCAACCTTGCGGCAGTCGCGCTGGAGCGACGCTCCGATGTAGCGCTTGTAGGGGCATGTCCAGCCGACTTCGTGCCTGTCGGGAACGGCCGGTATTGCGCTCTTCGCAAGGACGTTCGTGACCGAAAGCCGCATCCGCTCGGGATTCACGACGCACTGCCCGGGTATCGCGTCAAGCCTCTCGCCCCCTACCCAGAGGTTCGTTATGGCAATCGTGTAGTTGTCGGTGTCGAGCAGCTTCGCGGAGTCGTGGCGGACCACCACCGCCGCTCCGCCGCGCTGCCCTATCGTGCGCCAGTCGTCCTTTCCTGTCGCATGAGGCACCGCGACGTTCTCGAAGCCGAAGACCTTCGGCAGCGTGCCCATGTTGCCGCCGACGAAGAATCGCGCGTAAAGCACGCAGTCCACAGCCGACAGGTTCTTTATGTGGAACTGCTGCCTTTGGTGCCTGAGGTCCTGAGGCCCGGGCTCCTTCTTCGCCTCGCCAGTCCCGGTCTCGCTCCACTTCGTGTTCCGCCGCAGCACTCCGTTGTAGATGTTCTCGATTGTCCCTTCGTCGGCCCTGAACACGTCGACGTTCTCCATCTCCACGCCGTAGTTGCTGCCCTGCGGGAATATCGCCTTGCACGACGTCCCGATCGCGACGTTGCGGAAGAGGGCCCCGCCGCCGATGCCGCTCACGACGAGCGCGTTGTCGCCCACGTAGAGCCACGCGCCGTCCACCGTCAGCCCCCGCCCGCCGCACGTTATCCCGTCCGAGCACATCATCGACGCAAGCGCGCGGACGTTCCTGAGCGTCACGCCGTTCGCGAACGTGCAGTAGTTGAACGTGCGGGCGTCGACGAGCTTCACGTCCTCAACCGTCACGCCGGGCGCCGATATCCTCATGAACCCGCGCGACTGGTTCTTCACCTGCTCGAAGCGGAACACGTCCGAGAACGGATCCAGCATCATGCCGCGCCCGTGGACGTAGGCGCCCGGACTCCTCACGACGAGACGGGAGTTTAGCACTGCGCCGGGCGCAATGTAGACCTCCTTCACGGGCGGCTCGACCACCGTCACGCCGTCCTCTCCCGGCGGATCTGTCCACTTGTCGATGTAAAGGACGCCAGGCGCCCCTTTCGCCGGCACCTTCGACGGATCCTCCGGCGCGTCTGCGAAGACGGAAAGTATCGTCTTGTCGTAGTCGTTGAGCCTTATGCCGAAGGACGCAGGCTTTTCCAGCGTCACGGATATCACGCCGTTCGAGAACGAGCTCCTGAGCCCGAGCCGGGACGGAAAGACCGCGTAGCTCTGCACATCCTCCGCAACCACTATGTCGACGCGCACCGGGCCGCCGGAAAACGCGAACTCGCAGAACCTGCGGTTGACGTCCCCTCCGCGCGTCCGCGTGCTCAGCGGGGACTTCTCGCAGTGGTTGTAGACGGTGACCATCTTCTTGGCGTCGCCCTGCACAACCCGCACGGCGTACGCGTAGTCCCGCTCTATCTCACGAGGATATTCAGGATAGACGACTATCTCCGCCGCCGCGGACGTCGCGAACGCCGCCGCCATCAGACCGATCGTCCACTGAACCCTGCGCATTTTCCCGAGCATCCACATTCCTTTGTTTAGTTGTCCGACCCTTTCCTAAGACGGACTTGAGTCTGGTATTTTACCAAATTCCGCGGCGAAAAGCTAACAGACCCGCGCCGCTCCGCGCATAGGCGCGGCAGTTTTGGTATAATACTCGCCACCTAACAATAAGGATGCACAATGAGATCTAGCAAGGAAATTCGACAGGAAGCCTGGCGCATCGTCATGGACACGACATGGCCGCGGAAGATACTGTGCAACGCCTTCGTGCTCTATTTGATACTCATCGGCGCCGCTATCGCAATTTCGGCGATCTACTGTAGCGCCGGCATACAGACATGGGAATCTTTCAGAGAGGCTCAGCAAGCAGCCCGGCGCGCTGGCCTTGAGATGACAGTGCCGTCGATTGCCGAAGCATGTCGAATGACATGTGCAAGCCTGTGTTCATCGTTCATACAGCAGATATTGCAAGGCATCCTCGCGTTCGGAATCGCCACTACGCTCGTCAAATGCATCAGAAACGACAGCGCGAACTGGTTCTCTGCCGCGTTCAGCGGCTTCAAGCGTCCTTTCGGGCTTCTGGGGCTGACGTTGCTCATCGCCCTTAAGATGTTCCTCTGGGCGCTGCTTTTCATCATTCCCGGGATCATCGCCGCCATCCGCTATACATTCGCGATGTACGTCAAGGCGGAGGATCCCGAAATGGGCGCTAGCGACTGCATCAGACGCAGCTGCGAACTCATGGATGGCCGCAAGATGAAGTATGTGATGTTCTGCCTGTCCTACATTGGATGGGCAATCCTCACGATAGCTCCGATTTTCATCGCATTTGCCGTATGCCAACCTGACAGCAAGGCGGAAGAAGTCTCCATGGCAATGGGCGTGACGATGGGCGTCTGCTTCGTGGTCACATTCTTGATGATGATCTTCACCAGCATCTACATGGCAATCGGAAGCGCCGTCTTCTACAGAGACGCCAAAGCCGAACTCTATGGTCCCCGCGACAACCATATGGTGTAGCCTCCTCGTCTCCGCGTGAGGCCACCACATCGCCATAACTGCCGGAATCTTGCGAAAAGACAGTCATAACGCCCCAAAGGCCATGCCGGGGACAAGAGCTTATTGACATAGTAGCATTGATATAGTAGCTCATGCCAGCCTGTACTCCTGCCTGGGCGACTTCGGACTGTCCAGATCGGTTCTTTCTATCATGCCCTTCTCCATCAGCGGCGTCAGGTAGTATCTCGAGAAATGGATTGGGCTCCTGATGCCGACCGCCTTCCTTAGCGCAGACGGCCGCATGAACTCCGCGGAGTTCCACATCCTGCGGATGAACGAGGACTTGTGCGCCTCGAAGCGCGAGACGTACTTCTTCGTCGGGCGCGCCCGCTTGGAAAGCTCCAGATCCTTGTATCCCACGGCTTGAGCCCTACCCGCACTGCAGAATACTCGCTCGCAAGCCCGAGACGCGTCCGTGGCTCTACGAGAACCTCAGAAAACACCTCAAAGAACCCGCGAAATGAAGGAGCCGAAAGGCTGGTACTACACCAGCCGTTCGCCCCAGAGCGGCATGAGGGCGGAGAAGCCGGCCGCTTCGAGCTGGGCCTTCTCGTTCAGTCCGTCCCGATAGGTCCAACGGTAGCGCCCCTTTGCATGTCCCATCTCCTGAAGGTGCGCGATCACGGCCGTCTTCGGGCGGACGGCCTCCTGGCATCCCGCAACCGCCTTCATCCCGCAGCGCGGATGGAACACCCACATGTCCGGCTGGCGCGAGACATGGAGCTTGGCGTGGTCCGAACAGTCTCCGGAATGGAACAGGGTGAAGTTCCCTATCTCCACTTCGAATGTCGTCGTGTAGTCGATGAGATAGCTGTTGTGGTCGCAAAGGCCGGTGACGATCTTCACGTCGCCGTAGACGAACGTCTTCGTCTTCGCGCGGGTGTAGCCGCCGAGCTTCCTGTCGCTCACGCCGTAGTTGTCGAAGAAGTTGTTCACGACCGGCTTGTGCTGGACGCGGTCCATGGCGACCTTGAACCGCTCAGTGTAGTGGTCGTTGTGGTTGTGCGTGATGAGCGCGAAGTCGAGAAGCGGCGCGAATTCCTCCGCCCGCCGGTGGTGCAGGTCGATGGAGAACATCGTCTTCGGGGTCTTGACCACGAGCCCCATGTTGTACACATACCATATCGCCGGACGGTTGACGTCTTCAACGACGGTGTCCTTCGCCTCGCGGAACACCTTGTCGAACGCCGCCTCCAGACGTCCAAGCACGGGGAATCGGGCGACATGCTCCGCAAGCAGATTGCCGGGCATCTGCGTGCCGGGCGCCCAATACGCCTCGAATTCCTGCGGCGTGATCGCGTCGATCTCGCTCTGGCGCTCGTCGAGGTCCGGGTCTCCGGTTGGCGTGCGCTGCTGGGCGAAAACCCGTCCCAATGCCATCGCAGATGCGGCGGCTACGCAGTTTTTGGTGAATTCACGTCTGTTCATGATGTTGCCGCATTATGACTTGTGCCGCACGCGATTCCAGATGTCCGTTATCGCACAGCCATGTCGGAGCTGTACTCCAGCCCAGGCACTTCGCGCGGATGGTCGGTCGTACCTGCTACGGGAATGAACGTGCCGCTCCAGCGATGGCGCGTCTCTCCTTCGGAAGCGGGATTGGGAATCGTCAGCTTCACGTGGTTCCAGCCCTTGCGCAGCCAGATTGGCGTCGGCTCGCGCATGTAATACTCCTGGTCCGTGAACGGCTCCTCGTCAGCCTCGTAGAGCGTCCACGCCGGCGTCCAGTCCTCGATTGGCGCGCCCTTCTTCAGTCCCGGGCGCTTCCACTTCGGCGGAGCGATCTTCTCCCCGTTCAGTTCGACGGACGCTCCGAAGCGGTTCCACTCGCCGACGTCCGGGAGCGGAGCGGAATACACTAGCCCGTGGTCTCGCGTAATGTTGGTGAAGCCGATCCACGCGCCGACGGTCTGGTCCTTGGGCGACTTTATCCAGGTTTCGGCAATCACAGTCCCGTTGGAGACGCCGCACCCCTCGCGTCCCGGCGAGATAGTCGCCTGGGCGACGTCCTTCGCGATCAGCGCACCGTCTTCCTGCGTCAGACGCCAGCGCATGTCCGTCTGGCGAAGGAAGTGAAAGGGATGCTTCAGGTCGCCGAGCGCGCGGTCGCGCTGCGCCACCACTCGACGCTCGATATCCGCCGCCTCGGCGAGCAGCGGATCGCCGCCATGCGGAAGGCGCTTGCGGAACTGCGGCAGGTCGTCGTCGCGTCCATGCCAGTATGCGTCGCCGAAGAGGACGCACGACGGGAACACCGGCTGGTTGCGCAGAAGGTTCTCGTACGGAAGCCCGACGAATCCGTCGTGCCACGCGCAGAAGACCGCTCCGAAGTTCTTCTCCCCCGCGTCATGCCAGCGGGCCGCCTTGTGGTATGCGGCGACCGACAGAAGCTCGAACGGGTCGAAGTCCTCGATGTACATGCCGATTGCGTCCAAGTACGGCCCGGGATGCGTGTCGGGCGAGGCCTTGTCGGTCCAGAGCATGTTCACATGCGGCGCGGCGCTTTCGTAGTCCTCTCCGGGAACCCAGCTGACGACGGTGCGCCCCGCATTGCCGATCGCCCTGGACATCTGCACAAGCGCATCGGCAGTCGCGCCTTCGAAGTCGCGCTTGTACACCTCGTCCGTTCCCATGTGGACGAACGGCATCTTCTCTTTCGGCGCGAGCGAGCATAGCTCCTCGAACAGCGCGGCGGCGGTCTCGGCGACGCCCGGATCGGACATCGTCTTGAAGCCGAACGCGCGGCGAAACGCGAGCGCGTGTCCGGGGAAGTCGAACTCCGGCATTGTGCAGATGCCGCGAGCATACGCGTAGTCGACGACTTCCCTGAACTCCTCCTGCGTGTAGAACTTGCCCTTGTGCCTGTGCAGGAACGCCCTCTCCGACTGCAGCTCCGGGAAGCGCTTCGACTCCAGGCGCCATGCGTAGTTCTCGGTGAGATGCCAGTGGAAGAGGTTGAGCTTGTAGCGCGACATCACGTCGATGACGTCCTTGACGCCCTGCACCGGCAGGTAGTTGCGCACAGTGTCCAGCATGAACCCCCGCCACTTGAGGCGCGGCCAGTCCACGATGCGTCCGCACGGCACCCGCCCATCGCGCGAGAGGCGCACGAGCTGGTCGAGCGTCACGCGCGCCCATCGCTCGCCGCGCGGACCCGGCGCCGTTATCCGCACGCCTTTCGGAGAGATGTCGAGAATGTAGGCCTCGTCCGCCGTCGCCGCCGGCGCGCCCGGAACCGCTTCGCGGACCACTGTCACGTTCCCGAGCGCCGCCGTCTGGGCAATGCGCGCCCCGCCCGCCGCCGGCGTCTCCACCTTCGCCGGACGCGGCATCAGCTCGTCAACGACGGAGCCCTCCTGGCTCCCCTGACAAGTTCGAAGGGCGCATCCGCCGACAATCGCCAGCGCCGCAATGATCCTCAAAATGGATGGTGACGCAATCATGGAGACATCAGCTGTCGCTTTGCTTCGCGATGACCGGCGCGGACAGGTCGATGGCCGTGACCAGGTCGTTCCTCCAATGCTGAATAGTATGCCGCCACGGCGCCATGATGAAGCCCTTCAGACGATCAGGAGAGATGTTCTTGCGGCAGAAATCCACAGTCCCGGCGAAGTTCTCGACGCAACTGTAGTTGGACCCTGTCGGCATCTGGTCGAATCCGCCGCGCTCAAGGTCGAGATACGCCTTCACAGTATTGCGCGACGCCGGATCAAACGTCTTGCCGTAGTACCAGTTGGACTGAAGGACGCTCTTGGGCATTCGCTTCAGGAACTCGTCGGTGTGCTTCCAGATGTAGTCGCTCCATATCCACGGGCGCATTCCGGCCTTCTCGATCTGTTCGACCATCCAGAGCAAGTCGTGCCACCAGAGATCGCCCTGGCGCACGACGACATACCGATACCGGTCCTGGTGCCCGTAGGTCTCCTCGTCATAGCCGATGTGGAAGAGGCGCGGATGTCCGAAGAGCTCGGCCACGTCACGTATCAGGTCGGCGCAGACCTGGTAGTACTTCGGCGTCGAGACCATGCGGCTGTAGTCCTTGAGCCAGATGTCGTGCGCCGTCGAGAAGTTGAGCTTCGGCACAGGCTCCAATCCCATGGCCCGAAGGCGGGCAAGCTCCTTCCGCAGCTTCTCGGGCGACCAAGACCCCTTCACCGCGAGTTCGGGATGGCTTGGGTACTGGACGCCCTCGGCAAGGTCCATCAGCAGCATGTTGAAGCCCGCCGCACGAGCCTTGTCGGTGAGCTCCACCCAGAGCGCATCGTCGCACCTGAGCTCCTCGGACGGCGCCTTGTAGTGCATCTCGTCCGGCTTGAGGTTTCCCCAGCGAGGCGGCACGCAGTCGCACCACATGTTCGTGCCGAGCTTGAGCATGTAGCACCATGCGAAATCAGGGCGTGCCGGCCCGTCGCTCCAGACAGTCGGGCAAGCGGCCGTCGCGGCGGCCGCGCCCAGAAAACTTCTTCTCGTCATGTCGTTCATCTTGCTTCAATTCTCCTTTTCCACTTCAGCCCTTCAAGGCAAGCTAAAGACGTGTTCGCCGGCAGCGACCTCGCGGCGCGCGCCATCCGGCGTCTCGACCGTCGCCGTCGTGTTCGGCGGCACCGTCACACGCCATTTCCATCCGCCACCGTCTTCATACGCCCAAGCGCTCTTGATCCGGCCGTACGGCGAATCGAAATGCGCGGCGACCTTCCCGATCCTCCTGTCCGGCTTCGGCGCGAGGACGAAATGGCGCCAACCAGGCGACTTCGGGTCGGGCTGGATGCCAGCCATCGCACCGTACATCCATTCCAACACTGCGCCGTATGCGTAGTGGTTGTAGCTCTTCATGCTCAGGCGCAGGAACCCCGCCTCCTTCGAATAGCCGTTCCAGCGCTCCCATATGGTCGTGGCGCCCTGCTCCACAGAATGCAGCCAAGACGGATTGTTCCGCTGGAGAAGAAGCGTGTAGGCGACGTCGGGACGCCCCACCTCATACGTAAGCACGTCCATGATGATGGGCGTGCCGAGGAACCCAGTCTGCAGGCGGTCGCCATGCTCCTGGATGTTCTTCAGCAGGGCGTCCTTCGTCGCCGCGATTGCGTCGGGCTTCTCAAGAACGCCGAACTTCAGCGCGAAAAGCGCCGGCGTCTGCATCCCGCGCAGGCATCCCGGCAGCATCCCGTCGTCCTCCAGAAAGCGCCGGCGCACGTAGGCGAGCGCCTCGTCCGCCATCGCCCGATACATCGCCGCGGCCTCCGCCTTGCCGAGCGCCTCTGCCATCTCCGCGCACATATGCGCATCCATGAGCCAGTAGCAGCCGCCGAGGAAATGCCAGTAGACGAGCGCATCGGCCCTGGGACGCCACTTGCCGTCCGTCCCCTTTTCGAACGCGCCGCCGTCGTGCGACTCCAGCGGCTCGAACGACACCCAGTCTCCCCACTGATACTCGTTGGCGGCCGGCGAATCGAACCGGTTCTTGGCCGTGAGCGCCATGTACCGTTCGATTGCGGCGAAGTTCTCCTCCACGATTGCGACGTCTCCGTAGCGCTTCCACATGGTGTACGGCACGATCACCCCTGCATCGCCCCAGCCGAAGCGCTCCGCATCGTCGCCGAAGAGCCCGGGCGGCGCCACGCCGGCGAAGGAGCCCCCGTCATGCTGCGAATCGCGCATGTCGCGCATCCACTTGCGCAGGAAGCCGTAGACGTCGGCGTTGCGCGACGCCGCCGCGCAGAACACCTGCGCATCCGCCGTCCAGCCCAGCCGCTCGTCGCGCTGTGGACAGTCCGTCGGCACCGAAAGGTAGTTCGAATACTGGCTCCAGAGCACGTTCGAGACGAGCTTGTTCACGTCGGCGACGCCCGTCTCGATCTTCCCCGACTCGCTGGCCTTCGTAACCGAAGAAACCGGCACGGACGCAATCTCGCGGAAACTTACGTCGTCCGTCGCCGTCACGGACAGGTAGCGGTAGCCGAGGTAGGTGAACGCGGGACGGTAGAACTCGTCCCCGTCGCCCGAGAACACATACTCGACCTTCGCGCCCCAATCCCGCAGGACGCGCAGATTGCCGCGATAGACGCTTCCTTCCGGTCCGTCGTTCCCGCGGTCCCTGCGTCCGCCTCCGTCGCAAAGCATCTCGCCCGCCTTCGCCACAACCCGCGTCCCCTCGCGTGCCGCAAAGCGGAACTCCGGCACTGCTGCGGCGTTCTGGCCGAAGTCCACGACGAGCGTCTCGCCCGCCTTAAGCTCGACTTCATTCGCCGCCTCGTACCGACGCAGTATGTTCACCTTGCCGTATGCCTCTTCGGATTCGCCAGTGACGCCCTTCCAGACGTACAGCGCGCGCGGCGCCATCCGCAGGTCCTCGCGCAGCGACACCGCCGGACCTTCCATCGGCACAATCTCGCCCTTGAACTCGCGGCAGATCTTCACCGGCGCAAAGGCCGCGTCCTCGCCAGTAGTCATCCAAGGCGTCTTTTCCCGCGCATCGTATTCCTCGCCGTCGAAAATGCCCGCCGCCTTGACAGGACCCGTCACGCCGCCGCGCCAGCTTTCGTCCGTCCCGAACCGCGCCTGAGTGCCGTCCGCATACCGCAGTATGAGCTGCGCGCGGAAGGCCGACTCCTTGCCGCGGTAGTCCGTCACCTTGTCGCGCCACCAGCCCGCCGTGACGATGGACGAAAGCACGTTGTCCTCGTCCGCACCCCTGTTCACCAGCCCCGTCACGTCGAAGGTGAAGGAGTGCCGCGTCTTGAGGACATGGTCGAAGCCGGGCTTGAGGAATCCGGGCAGCGGCCTGCCGTTCACGTACGCCTGGAACACTCCCTGTCCCGTCACAGTCCACCAAGCCTCCTTGACGTCCTTGCCGTTCCTGAGCCGCTTCGCGAAACACGAGGAGCCCGGCATTGCGCGCCGATGCCTGCGGACCTCCCTGGAGACGTCCGTAGCCGCGTTCGGCACGGCGATCCAATCGCTGCCGCTCCAGTCGTCCGGCGCGATCAGCCCCGTCGTAAACGTAGCCGGCTCCGAAGAGACTTCACGGCCGCGATCGTCCGTCACAACGACCGACCAGACGTACCGCGTTGCGCTCTTCAGGGCCGGTCCCGTGTATGGCACCGCATGCGACGTCGCCTCGCAGACCTTGCCCGACCGCCAGACGTCCTCGCCGGAAGCTGTGCGCAGGACGATCTCGTACGCCTTCTGCGCGGCGCCCTTCCGCTCGGTCCGCATTTGCCACGAAAACACGGGCTTCACAATGTCGGAAGGCTCGACAAGGTGGCATACGCGAAGATTCTCCACGGTCACGTTTGCAACGGACGCTGCCGCACAAAGCGCGGCAGCCGCTGCCAGCAAACAATTATTCATCAATGCGCTGTACACGTCAGAAATCGAAATCGACAAGGATCGGGCGATGGTCGGACGGACGCCAGATGTCGCCCACACCGGCGTAAGTCGGACGCGTGTAGCGGTCGACCACGACACGCGCCTCAGTTACATGGTCGTAAAGCCCTCGCGTCATATAGACGTAGTCTATGCGCGACTTCTCTCCGCACGTCACGTGGAAGTCGTTCGGCAGCCATTCGTGCATGAGATCGACGAGGGGCGTGCTTTCGGCAAGCCACCTGTGAACCGCGTAGCGAGGGGAATCCAGCGGAATGTCGTACATCCGCGCATCGACCGGCGAGCGGGCATTGTAGTCGCCCGCGACGACCCAGTACTGGTTCGTCGCGTCGGGCACGGTGAAGAACGACCCTTTGAGAACCGTCTCGATCTCGTCGCGGCGGGCCAGGTCGCCGCCGAACTTCGCCGCGCTTGCCTTGCGCTCGGCGTCCGACTTGCAGCCGCGTCCCCACGGCGTCCAGTTGAGGTGGACCGTAACGATGTTGATGACGTTCGTCCCCGCCCTTACCTTCGCCCATCCCGATCCTGTCGGGACGAGGGCCTTGGCGACGCTCTCGATGGGATAGCGCGACGTGATGCCCTGCATGTAGCACTTCGGGTCTTCCGAACTTATCCAGACGTTGCCGTGTCCGTACCGCGCGGCAAGCTCCGGCCAGCCTTTTGGGAGAATGCGCTGCGATTCGTCCTTGACGTGGTCGGTCTTGCCCGTCTGACGCTTCGTCTTCACCTCCGCGAAGACGCAGATGTCCGGCGACAGCTTCTGGACCCATTCCACGAAGCGGTTGAAGTTGTCGGTCTGCCCGTCCCACATCCCGTCCTGGATGTTCCAGTAGAGCATCCGCGTCGATCCGCAGGCAGTGCCGGCGAGAACGCCGGCAATCAACGCCAGCGTTCCCGCGCTCAGTATTCGTTGTTTCTTCTGCATGTTCACCTTACCACCACCATAGTTCCCGACGGCGTGTACTCCACCCGCGCCGTCGCAGGCTCGCCCTTTACCGTCTCGTTGAACACCGTGTAGACCGGGACAACCTTGTAGATGCGCACGTGCGGCGCCCTGCCCACCCATGTCAACGTCAGCGAATCGGTCGTTTCGGGCAGGAGCTTGTCGTCTTCATACCATTCGTAGCTCTGCGCACCCGCGGCAACGCACGTAAGCGTGGACGTGTTCCGGGTGTATGTGAGCCTCGCGGGCTGCGGCGCGAGCTGGAACTCCTGCCCGGCAAGCGTGGCGCCACGCACCTTGCCGCCAGTCAACGGGAAGAACCTGTTCTGGCATGTCTCGTAAAGTCCCGCCGCACCGTTCTTTATGCATGGCACGAAGTTCCTGTCCAGAACGCCCGACTTGTAGATCTTCACGCCATAGAGGCGCATGCCTGCCGCATATCTGCCATCGCAGCTGCCTCCAATTCGAAGAGTAGTTGAACACGTAGTGGCGGTAAGAGTACCACCATGCTGCGCCAGCTTGAAGGATTCTAGCGCCACGCCTCCTCTGTATGACGTGACAGTGTCGTTCGGTGCATCGAAGACGAACTTCACCCGTTCATTTGTAATGAAGGTCTTCTTGAACCATTCGTTATCCCCGGTATTACGATCCGTGAAGCGCCAGCCATATCGGTATGCGCCCGACGGATAATAAAGGCTGAACCAGATACCGTCGGTACCGCTGCTCTTCTGATGGAAGAATACCGGAGCTGCAGATGGGGAAATCTTGAAATTGTTGTTCCATACGGCGAAGTCCGCTTCGACTCGGCAATCCTTGGTAACTACATATTCTGTATTTATAAGATGTCCCTCCACGCCGTCAAAGTCGAGATATGCCTCCTTCGCCGCCGCATCCCCCTGAATGTCGCCGCCGGCCTCGCACACGATGTTCGTGTGGGCGTTATTGTCAGGGCTTCCGTACACCGTCGAGTTGCGGCTGCCGTACACCGTGGGGAGAAGACCGTAGGTCGGTGCGGCCAGCGTGTCGCGAAGAATCGGCACGCTGTTGGTGATGCACGGCCGGTAGTCCCGAACCAACGTCTCGACGCCGTTCGCAGTCTCGTAGATCTTGAGCCCATATATCTTCATCGGCATCGCAGGATAACCGCCGGCGCGGAGGCCGACCTGAAGCAAAGTAGAATTCAAATTCGCCGTTACGGGACTGGAGGACGTGATATTGAAGTTCGTGTAGCCAGCGGTCTCCAGTCGAATATTGTTTGCGCTTGCGGAAACCGTTCTGCGAACGTTGTATGCATAATCCACACCGGCGTAATTGACGCGGCTTTCTTGTGTGCCAACCTTGTAGTAATAGCATCCGGCGCTATCCTTTCCAAACGGCATAAGATACAGCATTTGGCTGGAACTATTGGCAAAAAACACATGTGCCTCATAGGACCATTTGGTGCTGGTCGTCCAATCTGGCGTCAGCAACGCATAATCGAGTTCCATCCTGGACGTTGGCTTGAAAGTATAGCCCGTGTTGAAGTAGAGGGACTTTCCCTTGACCGCCGCAGACGCAACCGTGTTGTCGGGCATCGATACATAGGGGTCGTCCTTTTCGATAGTGACATCGCCGCCCGCGACGCAGGCGCGTGCGTTTTCGCCTGTGTGGAACCGTCCCGACTTCGTCTCCTTCAGGCCCGCAACGCCACCCTTCACCCAAGGCAGGAACTCCTTTACAAGCGTTCCCGATTCGTAGATCTTGAAACTGTAGAGCCGCATCTTGGCGGGCAGATTATATGTAGACTGTACAGAAGAATATATTCCAGATGCATGCTTGCATTTTGCAAAGAGGCCAAGCGGATATGTCTGCGTTCCGGCAGAAACGTTCGCCAAGCTCCTGTCAACTTCCTTCGTGTCCCCCGTCCACACCTCGAACTTCTTTGGGCTTGAATTAAAATCAAGCACAATTTTGTGACGTTCAAGATCGGCCGGACAACTCCCTGCATTCCACGCCTGCGATGAATAATCGGTTTTAGATGCAGCATAGGACCAGACCCAAGGGCCGTCAGTCACCGCCTGGCCAAGGTACAGTTCGCAATAGGGATGCGAAACGTTATCTCCGCCATCAACGCCAAACGGACGGATCTGTCCCGTGATTTCCAGCAGCTGAAGGTCGATTTCGATTCTTGTATGCGGCCCGATGAAGTGCCCTGTGTTGAAATACTGGTTGCCATTCGCATTTTCGATGTAGGCATCCTCACAGAAGGCGGGCGAAGCGAACGCCAACGTGGCGACTACACTGCACGCAAAAGCCATTGATGTCAGTTTCATCGTGTTCATCTCCTAATGACTGTTCAAAGTAACGGCAGAAGTATATCAAACTATGCCCCCGTTTCAATACCCCACTTTAGGGGGGGATGACGACGAGGGCGAGTGAAATTCCGCACATTGCGCACGGAATCAGGAATTGCTATACTATGCGCATCCATCTATGGGATAGTAGTGACACGAAACAATGAAGATTACCCTCAAGTGCTCTCGCGTGAAGCGCCTATTGTCGGCAGGTGTCGTTCTGTTCGCGTCCCTGTTTTCGGTTTTCGCCGAAACCGGAAACCAAAACGCGATTTCGTCTGTCGCCGCACTCACGGAAGCCCTGCGCGAGGACAGAAACGGAATGCCGTTTGACATAACGGCAACCATCATTCAGCCGTACACGAAGAACATGTATCGGTGCGCCGTGCAGGACGCCACCGGCGCCATCATGATCGAAATGTCGGAGACATCGCCTGAAAACCGCCTGTCGAAAGGCGATCACGTCCACATCAGAGGATCAACCAAATCCGGATTTCGGGGCCATTCCTGCTATGCCATCGCCAAGACCGCCGATGTGCTTTCCCAAGCGCCCATTCCTCCGCCGGTCGAGGTCGATGCAGCTGACTTGGCGAAAGGTCTTTTCGACAACAAGCTTGTGCGCTTCAAGGGTACCGTCGTGGATGCGTTCCTCGACGACATCGATCCGCTGTGGGGGTTTCTGATCCTCCGGAGCGGCCGCGAATCCATCTATGCCTGTTTTGCGTCCTCACAGTCGACCCACGACGACATGAACGACCTGATCGGTGCCGAAATCGCCATCACGGGGTTCTACTCCGAGTTGATCACCGAGCCGAGGTTTCATTCGGGGCGTTTCATCCTGATCTCCGGCCGTGACGCCGTCTCGGTGATCCGTCCAGCGCCAGCCGATCCATTTGACGTTCCGGCGCTTACCGCGAAACAGCACGATAGCGCCGCCGTCATCAACAGCATGGCGCGACGGCGAATGACAGGGCGCGTGATTGCCGTATGGCACGGAGACCGGCTGCTCCTGAGAACGGCCGAGGGGAACTTAGCGAGGGTCGATCTCGCCGAGCGCAGGCCGCCTTCGTACGGAACGTGCATCGAAGCGGCGGGCAAGCCGGAAACGGATCTCTACCGCCTCAACCTCTCCCGCGCCATCTGGCGTACGAACAGCGCCGCCGTGGCGGCCGAACCGCCACCAGTGGATGTGACCGCCCGGCGGCTGCTGAATGACGGCGGCGGCAGACCTGCCGTCCAGATTCGGTATCACGGCAAGGCCGTCAGGCTGAAGGGCGTCGTGCGGAGCCTTCCCTCCCCGGACTATTCCGACGGCAGACTGTCGCTTGACTGCGACAGGTACATTATACCCATCGATGTGAGCGCATGTCCGCAGGCCCTTGCAGGTGTGGAGATCGGATGCGTGATCGAAGTGGCGGGCATCTGCCTTTTCGAGATGGAGAACTGGCGGCCGAACGAACCCTTTCCGCGCGTGGACGACTTCGCCGTCGTCGTACGCACACCTGACGACGTGCGCATCCTGTCCCGCCCGCCCTGGTTGACAACCGGACGGCTGCTATCCGTAATCGGCACACTTCTGGCCGCGCTCGCGGGCGTGTTTGTATGGAACCGGCAGCTCAACCGGGTCGCGGAGCGGCGCGGACGCGAACTGACCGAAGAGACGGTCGCCCGCGTGACGGCAGACCTGAAAGTGGGTGAGCGTACGCGCCTGGCGATCGAGCTGCACGATGCGCTCTCGCAGAACCTGACCGGAGCCGCGCTGGAGATCGAAACCACCGACGTGCTGATCGACGACGATCCATCCAAGGCGCACCGCCACCTGAAGATTGCCTCGAAGACGGTGAAATCCTGCCGCGAAGAGCTTCGCAACTGCCTCTGGGACCTCCGCAACGACGCGCTGGAAGAGAAGACGATGGATTCGGCGATACGCAGGACACTTGCGCAGTTCATAGATGGTACGGAACTCGTCGTGCGCTTCAACGTTCCGCGCGAACGGCTTTCCGACGGCACCGCCCATGCGCTCCTTCGGATGATCCGCGAACTGGTTCAGAACGCCATCCGGCACGGACATGCGAATACGGTCAAGATCGCCGGAAGCCTCGAAGCGGAGCAACTTCTTTTTTCCGTACAGGACAATGGATGCGGATTCGATCCCGATGACCACCCCGGCATCATGCAAGGACACTTCGGCTTGCAAGGCATCAGGGAGCGGGTCATGCGGTTCGGCGGCAAGATCGAGATCGCGAGCGCTCCGGGCAAAGGCACAAAAGTGACCATTTCAATCCAAACAACCCATCGCCAATAAACCATCATTCTCCACCATGAAACCAATCAAAGTCCTGCTGGCAGATGACCATGCGATCGTGCGCATGGGACTGGCATCTTTGCTCGGCACGCAAAGCGACATCGATGTCGTTGGCGAGGCCGAGGACGGCGAAGATGCCGTGCGCAAGACCCTCAAGCTGAGGCCTGATGTCGTCATCATGGATCTCATGATGCCCAAGATGGACGGCTTCGACGCAACGGCTGAAATACACCGCCAGTTTCCAGACACCAAGATCATGATCCTTACGTCCTACGGCGCGTCGGACGGAATTGCGCATGCGCTTTCGGCGGGTGCAACGGGAGCGCTGATGAAAAGCACGGAGTTTTCAGAATTTGTTGCCGCCATTCGTACCATTGCCGCCGGGGGACGTGTCATAGCACCGGAGATTGCGCGCCAGCTTGCCGAAGACCCTCCCGTGCCCGACCTGACGTCGCGCCAGACCGAGATCCTCCATTGCATCACGCGCGGCCTTACCAACGCCGACATCGCCAAGTCATTGGGCATCCGCGAAGACAGCGTCAAAGAACATGTAAACGCGATATTCGCGAAGCTCGGCGCAGCCAACCGCTCGGAGGCTGTCGCCATTACCTTCCGTAAACACCTTCTGAAACTCTAAGGTGGTTTCCCACACTTATCGATGTGGCATCCGCTAAAACCAACCGCCGACTTTACCGCTTCTTCTCGTTGCGGAACTTGATGTAGCGCGTGATGTCGTGAATCTTTCCATCCTTCAGCTCAACGTATCTGAAGAGATTTTGCGACGGAGCCGGGTCGAGCTTCTGCTTGCTCGCCTGCGACCAGCAGTTGATCGTGAGGGCGTAGATGAGCCGCACCGCGCCCGGCTCGCCGCCGCCCACAAGATCGACGCCATGCCGCCACCCGAACACATGCGACTGGAGCACCTTGAAGTCCTTGTCGAACACGAAAAAGCACGGATAGTCCTCCTCCGGCGTGTAGAAGTTGATGTAGAGCCGCTCGCCGTCCGTCGCGATGTTCTGAACACCGGCGCTGCAGTCGTAGCCGTGATCGACAAGGAACGGCTCGCAGAGCGGCTGGAGCGTCTCGGCGTCGAACTTACCGAAATAGTTGCCGCGGAACGGCTTGTCCGGGATGAGCGCCGGGCCGAGACCCACGTACAGCACGCCGTCCATGCACGCGATGCCGTCGGCGGGGCGCACGAACTCGGTTGTGCCGATCTTCTTCAGGTTCTCGTCCCACACGTCGATGCGTCCCCGGTGGCCCGGCGTCTCCTGCTTGCCGCAGACCGCCGTATAGAGCTTGCCGTTCCAGAAGCAGATGTCGCCCGTGTGCTTGTCCGCCCGCACGTGCATGATCATCCGCCCGTACCAGTCGAACTTGTAGAGGCCGTCGTGCAGCGTGCCGTAGATTGCGTTGGACGTCACGCACATGCCCTGAAGGTGTCCGCTCCCCTTGGCCAGCGCGCCGGGGCGCGTCAGGATCGGTTCCCAGTTCGGCGGGATGGGGGGTGCGGGATGCGCCGCCGAAACGCCCATCACAAAAGCGCACACCCCTCCAATTACCATCATCTTCTTCATATCTTTTCTCCTAACGACTAACCACTAACCACTAGCGACTAACAACTAATCATCGTTTCAACGGATGCCTGAAGACGCAATGGCGGGTGATGTCCTCGATCTTTCCGTCCTTCAGCTCGGCGAACTGCAGCAGCGCCTGAACGGGCAGCTGCGGCAGAATCTTCCTGCCGCCAATCCAGTTGACGGTGGTGCTGTAGATGAAACGCACCGCGCCGTCTTCGCCGCCGGGCACCACGTCCACACCCTGCCGCCAGCCGAAGCAATGGGCCGCCTTTATAGTCTTGAAATCCTTGTCGAACGTGATGAAGCAGGGCGTCTTGGCCGTCTCGTCCAGGCTGTAGAGCGCCACATAGATGTTCGTGCCGTCGGTCGTCATGTTCTGCGGGCCGCAGCTGTGCTCATAGCCGGGATCGACGGCGAAAGGTTGGCACAGCGGAGCGAGCGATTTCGTATCGTATTTGCCGATCCAGAACCCGCGGTTCGGGATCGCGGGCTTGGTGAGCGCGCTCATTCCCACGTAGATGACGCCGTCCAGACAGGTGATGCCGTCGCCGCCATGTCCTGTCCACG
>JAEEGH010008295.1_pt1 | contig 24626 bp, 19 predicted proteins | sample 9134181 | NCBI WGS metagenome assembly JAEEGH01 (sample SAMN16246544, study PRJNA631951) | gut metagenome | biome: gut microbiome; feature: rumen; material: DP-attached | host: Bos | place: Iran: Karaj | collected 2018-10
TAGATAAAATCGGCGACAAGATCAATGAAATTGCCATCGGCATCGAACAGACCTACGCCGCAATCAATCGTATAGGTACCTCTGCTTATATTATAATAGGTGAAGCCGACACTGAATTGGAAATCATCATTTTTCGATGCGCGCCCAATGGTAATGGTGTCGTAGAGTTCTACGTTGTCCGTTGCCATTAATGGGAATTCTGCTGGAACCTTGCCTGTATTGGGCTGTAAACCGAAGATGGCTGCCTGACCGAAACTGTAACCGTCGGCACTGCTGCTGGCACCGATGCCAGAGCTGGTGCCTGGGTCGAGGATGGAGAGCAGGAAGTAGTCGTTGCTGTTGCCACCCCAGCCCCAATTGACGTGGAAGTAGTCGTTGCCATCATAGCCGTCGATGATGAAAGCGTGTCCGCCGCCGCTCGACGTTCCGTCGTAGTAGACAGGACGCTTGGCTGCCAACTCGTCGTAGATCATCTGGCTCCATTCGCCGAAACGAAAATCTTCACGTTTCATGTAGTTGGTTGCTGCATCATAATCGAAGATATCCCGTAAGACAATGGCTGCATTATAACCGGATGCACCGCTAAACGTAGCGGAATAGTCCATCTGCAAGGCGGTTCCGCATAACAGCATCAGGTCGGCAATGGCTTTCTTCTGCTCGTCAGTTTCCCTGCCAGTGTATTTGGGCTTGATGTTGGCCCAGTCTATGACTGTATTTGCTGCAATACCTGGCAACTCAATCTTCAAGTTTGCGGTGGTATAGCCAGGAATGTCGTTGGTGGTCATCTGGGGCCATTGGTAGTAATACATAATCTGAGCCATTGCCGTAGCCACACAACCCGTTACGGAGCGTTCGTTTTCGACGGTGTCCATAGGGCAATTGTCGTTGTAAGGGGAATCCTGATTCCACTCTGTCTCGAGCAACGGACTGATTTTTTCGCCCTTCACCACGCTGGCGCGTGCTGCTGCCTCAGGATGACGGGCCAAGTATTCCATCTGGTTGTCGTAGCCTTTCAGCCATGCCTTCATGTTCTCAGGTATGTTCTCCGGGTCGAACGAGCCGCGGTCTGAATAGCCTAAAACAACGGGAATACGGTCGTCGGCACCGGCAATGACGTAGCCTTGGCTCGTTCCAACGTTGAACACGTAGTAGCTGGGAGCCAGCACACCCTTACATTCCAGGTAGTGGCTGGTGGCCACGAGGCGCAGCGCATCGTTGTCAATGGCTGCCGCACGACGCGGATTGATGAACTTTGAAATCTTCTGGCGAGCCTCGTCAGGAGTTACTGGATTGGCCATCGTCACAATGCTGACGAAGAGCGCAAGAAGGAGTAAACAGTTTCTTCTCATAAGTATAATAGCTTTAGTTTTGATCTTTTGGGGGCAAAGATACGAAAACTAAAGCTATTATGCAAACTTTTGGAACAAATTTTTTCCTATTCCGTCAAAACTTGAAATCGACGCCCAAGCCAATAACGTGATTGGTGCGTGAATAGGTCTCTGTGCCTGTGTAACCGTCGCGAGCAGGCTGACATTGCTTGTCGTAGTCGTCGTAAATGCTGCAGAAGTAGCCGGCATTCAGGCGAATTTTATCTGTAAGCTTGACGGCAGCACCCAGTCCGATGCTGTAGCTGTCGCAGGCAAACGAGGTGTTCTGCTGATAGTCGTCAGACAGTCCGTAGTCTGTACGCTGCACACCGCACGAGAGCGTGAGACGATCGTTGACGTCACCCTCGATACCAGCCAGGAACTCGTGGGTGCCGTGCGTCAGGTGTTCCTGACGGTTGTTGGCCATCTTGGCGTTCTTGTCGTCGAAGAAGTGATACTCCAACGTTGCACGGACGTTCTTCTCGAACTCATAGCCTACAGCCACAGAAAGCAGGGCGGGCATGTCGTAGCGCGTCTCGACACCATCCTGATAGGCTACGGTCTTTTGTGCGAGAGCAGTAGTGATGGTGTTCAGAGCAGCAGGATTGGTAGCCTGGAGCAGGGCTGTGAGTTGGGGGCCCAGTCCAGCTTGCAGGTCGTTGGTCTTGTTGGGCACGCAAATCTTGGTGCGGAACTCGTAGCGCGCAGCCACGGTAAGAGGACCCTTGTGGAAGTCGACACCAACGATAGGGGTATAGCCCCATCCGCGCTGGTCGACGTCGAGTTGCAGGGTAGCGAGATTGCCCAGCTGGGGATGCTGGTCGGCAATGACGTGACCACGATAGTAACCATCGTAGTAGTTGGCACGTGCGCCTGCTGCAACAGACAGGAAATCTGTGACTTTGTAGGTCAGATTGAGCTGTCCGCCATAGATGTACTGCTTGCCTTTCATCTCAGAGTTGAGCTGGTAGGTGTTGGGGGCAATGCCCATCTGGCTAAACATACCTGCCAAAACCACATTGAACATGGGAACACCGTCGTCGTACTTGACGAATCCACCGCTACCCACAATGCCAATCATGGCTGATACGGCAATGCGGTTCTTCTTGTAACTGGCAAACAGGGCAGGGACGATAGGCGCTGAGGCCACACCTTCGTAAAGGCGGTAACTGCCGTTGTTACGGTGCTCGATGTTGCGCAACTGCCAGGGTTTCTGAAAGTTGACAGACAGTTGGAAACCCTCATAGCCCCAGGCCAGTCCGGCAGGGTTAGAGTAGGCTGCATCAATGTCGAACGATGCTCCGCGAGCCATCATACGGTCGAAAGCGATGTGATAGTTCGTGTTGGTCATCAGTCCACCGGCCTGTGAGGCTGTGAACGCTGTGGCAACGAATGCCAATAATAAAAGTAATTTTCTCATCAAGAACTAAATTGGTTGAAATTTCGGCTGCAAAGGTAGTAAAAAAGAAACGAATAAACGAATAAATGGATAAAAAAATGAAAAAGAATCGATGACGGGCAATTGATATACATTATTATTTATTAAAAAAGAATTTTTTTTCTCGAAAATGTGTGGCTATATGCCTATTTTTTTGTAATTTTGCACGCTCAAATGAAATTGTTTACAGTTTAGTGTTTGTAGTTTAGAGTTAAAAAATTAATAGATATAACGTTATAGATAAGTTTTTTATGGCAGACAACAAGAAGATTAAGACAGCGCTGATTTCCGTGTTCCACAAGGACGGCCTTGAGGAGCTGCTGAAGAAATTGAACGACGAGGGCGTGAAGTTCTTGTCGACAGGTGGTACGCAGTCGTTTATCGAGTCATTGGGTTACGAGTGCGAAAAGGTAGAGAACGTGACAACGTATCCTTCTATCCTGGGTGGTCGTGTGAAGACGTTACACCCCAAGGTGTTTGGAGGTATTCTAGGACGTCGTGAGAATGAGGGCGACCGTCAGCAGATGGCTCAGTATGAGATTCCTGAGATTGATCTGGTAGTGGTAGACCTCTATCCTTTTGAACAGACCGTTGCCAGCGGCGCTTCGGAAGAGGATATCATTGAGAAGATTGATATCGGTGGCATCTCTCTGATTCGTGCTGCTGCCAAGAACTTTAATGATGTGGTCATCGTGCCTTCAAAGGCTGAATACTCAGTATTGCTTGACATTCTGAACAAGCAGGGCGCAGAGACTACTAAGGCTCAGCGTCGTATGTTTGCCACTCGTGCTTTTGGCGTCAGCTCGCACTATGATACAGCCATCCATGCTTGGTTTGAGAAATAAAGTTTATAGTTTATTGTTTATAGTTTAAAGAAGAATGGGATTTTTTAGTTTTGTCCAGGAAATAGCCATGGACCTTGGTACGGCCAATACCATTATTATCAGTGATGATAAGATTGTAGTGGACGAACCGTCGGTAGTCGCTCTCGACCGCCATACTGATAAAATGATTGCTGTGGGCGAGAAGGCTAAGATGATGTATGAAAAGACACACGATAACATTCGTACCGTACGTCCGTTGCGTGATGGTGTGATTGCTGACTTCTCGGCTTGTGAGCAGATGATGCGCGGCCTGATTAAGATGGTACATACGGGTAGCCGTCTGTTCTCGCCCTCATTGCGTATGGTGATTGGCGTGCCCTCAGGTTCTACTGAAGTTGAGCTGCGTGCCGTACGTGACTCTGCAGAGCATGCTGATGGCCGTGACGTCTATCTGATATTCGAGCCGATGGCTGCTGCTATAGGTATTGGTATCGACGTTGAGGCTCCAGAAGGTAACATGATTGTCGATATCGGTGGTGGTTCTACCGAGATTGCTGTCATCTCGCTGGGTGGTATCGTGTCGAACAACTCTATCCGTACGGCTGGTGACGATTTGACCTTCGATATCCAGGAATATATGTCGCGTCAGCACAACGTGAAGGTTTCTGAGCGTATGGCTGAGCGCATCAAGATTGCGGTTGGTTCAGCTTTGACTGATTTGGGAGACGATGCTCCTGAGGATTACATCGTTCATGGTCCTAACCGTATCACGGCGCTGCCAATGGAGGTGCCTGTATGTTATCAGGAGATTGCACATTGCATTGACAAGACCATTGCCAAGATTGAGAATGCCGTGCTCTCTGCTTTGGAGAATACGCCCCCTGAGCTGTATGCTGACATCGTGAAGAACGGTATCTGGCTGGCTGGTGGCGGTGCTTTGCTGCGTGGCTTGGACCGTCGTTTGGAGGAGAAGATCAATATTCCTTTCCATATTGCCGACGACCCCTTGCATTCTGTAGCTAAGGGTGCTGGTATCGCCCTGAAGAATGTTGACCGCTTCTCATTCCTGATGAGATAAAAGAGCAAAAGGCTGTTGGCTAATAGCTAATAGCTTATAGCTAAATGCGATAGAATGAAGAATCTCCTAGAGTTTCTGCAACGACATCATCACTGGTTCCTGTTCGTGCTGTTCGAGGCGCTGAGCATGGTATTGCTGTTCCAATTCAACAGCTACCAAGGTAGCGTGTGGTTTTCCACGGCTAATGCAATCGCTGGACGTGTGTACGAATGGGATGCAGCGGTGGAGTCGTTTTTTACTCAGGCCCGTGTCAACGAGGAGTTGACGACGCGTAACTTCTATCAGGAACGCCAACTGACCCAGTTGCGACGCCTGTATCAGGAAGCTACGCAGAAGACGGATACTGCGGAATTGCGGGAACTGGAGAAACTGGCGCAGTATAAACTGATACCTGCTAAAGTGGTGAGCAGCGAGTTGCATAAGAACAACAACCTGATGACCATCAATCGCGGTAGTGCCGATGGTGTGGAACCAGGCATGGGTGTGGCTTGTGGTCAGGGTGTGGTAGGTGTCACTTTCCTGTGTAGCGACCACTATACGGTGGTGATACCTGTGCTTAACAGCACCTCGTCGCGTATCAGTTGTACCATTCGCAATCGCGGCTACTTTGGTGTGCTGCGTTGGTATGGCGAAGAGTCTGGCTATGCCTATGTCGAGGATATCCCCCGCCATGCCCGCTTTAAGCGCGGCGAGTGGGTGGAGACCAATGGCTATAGCAGCATCTTCCCTGCTGGGGTGCTGGTGGGCCAGATTGCTGAGGTATATAACTCGCGTGACGGTCTGTCTTATAAGTTGAAGGTACGTCTGTCTACCGACTTTGGTGTTCTGCGCGACGTGGTAGTTATCAGCGACAAGTCAATAGCCGAGCGTATGCGTCTGATACAGGCTGCCAAGGATTCGCTGAAGTTGAACGTGAGGGAGTAATCTGTTTACGGTTTATTGTTTATAGTTTATAGATGTCGATAGAATTTCTGAAACGGGCTTTGCTGTTTGTCGTCTTTGTACTGGCACAGGCGTTGGTCTTGGGACGTGTTCATCTGTTCCATTGCGCCACACCGTTGCTGTACGTCTATTTTGTGACGATGTTTCCACGCAACTATCCTAAATGGGGCGTGCTGACATGGGCCTTTATGATGGGACTGACTATTGACATCTTCTCGAATACGCCAGGCTTGGCTGCTGCCTCACTCACGGCCATTGCTGCCATACAGCCCTATTTCTGTGAACTCTTCGTGCCTCGTGACTCTGCTGAGGGACTTGAACCCTCGCTGGTCAATCTGGGACCTACCAAGTACAGCTATTATATTGTGACATTGGTGACAATCTACTGTCTGCTGTTCTTCACCCTCGAAATGTTCAACTTCAACAACCTGATGGAGTGGGTGATATGTGTGGTGGGCAGTACGTTGGTTACGTTAGTACTTATTTTTACGTTCGAGATTGCTAAGAATAAGGCATGATAGACTATAGTCTGAGCAAACGAAGTTATGTGATTGGTGGTGTGGCTGTGTTAATCGTGGTCATATATATCCTTCGTCTGTTCCAGTTGCAGATTACGAGCGATGACTATAAGAAGAGTGCCGACTCTAACGCTTTCCTGAAAAAGATAGAATATCCAGCCCGTGGTGGTATCTACGACCGCAACGGTAAGCTGCTGGTCTATAATCAGCCTGCCTACGACATTATGGTGGTGATGAACGAGGCCAAGGACCACCTGGATACTGCCGATTTCTGCAATGTGATGAATATTACGCGTGAAGAATTCGACCGTCGTATGGCTACCATCAAGGATCGCAACAAGAATCCTGGCTATTCGCGCTTTACGCAACAGGTGTTCATGAGCCAGCTTAGCGACAAGGACTTCTCCGTATTTCAGGAGAAGATGTTCCGTTTCCCAGGCTTTTATATCCAGCGTCGCTCTATCCGCCAGTACGAATTCCCCTTTGCTGCCCATGTGTTGGGTGATGTGGCAGAGGTGTCGCCAGCCGATATCGAGGAGGACGACTATTACCAGCCTGGCGACTATATCGGAAAGCTGGGTGTAGAACGTAGCTACGAGAAGCAGTTGCGTGGCGAGAAGGGTATGCAGATTCTGTTGCGCGATGCGCATGGACGTGTGCAGGGACGCTATCAGAACGGTAAGTTCGACAAGCGTCCGACGGCAGGTAAGAATCTGACATTAGGACTTGATGCCGACCTGCAGACGTTAGGCGAACGCCTGATGGAGGGAAAAATCGGCAGTATCGTGGCCATTGAACCAACTACCGGCGAGATTCTCTGCATGGTCAGTTCGCCCAGCTACGACCCTCGTATGATGGTAGGTCGCCAGCGTTCCAAGAACCATCATGCGTTGAGCCAGAATGTGTGGAAGCCTTTGCTGAACCGTAGCATAATGGGCCAGTATCCGCCAGGTTCCACCTTTAAGACCACACAGGGGCTGACCTTCATGACAGAGGGTATCTTGCACCCCACGCATACCGCTTATCCCTGCGGACATGGTTTTAACTTCAAGGGTCTGCACGTAGGTTGTCACGGACACGCCTCGCCTCTGCCTTTGGTGCCCGCATTGTCCACGTCTTGTAATGGTTACTTCTGTTGGGGACTCTATCACATGATCAATACCCATATCTCCAAGTATGGCTCTGTGCAGAATGCCATGAACAAGTGGCGCGACTATATGGTGTCAATGGGCTTTGGCTATCGTTTAGGGGTCGATTTGCCTGGCGAGAAGCGCGGTCTGATACCTAATGCTGCTTTCTATGACAAGGCTTATAAAGGCTCGTGGAACGGACTGACCATCATCTCTATCGCCATCGGACAGGGTGAGGTAAACGCGACGCCGCTTCAGATTGCCAACTTAGGTGCGACAATAGCCAATCGCGGATGGTTTATTACGCCTCATGTGGTGAAGAAGGTGCAGGGCGAACCGCTCGACACGCTCTATACCAAGAAACGTCGCACGATGGCTTCGCGCGAGGCCTACGACTATGTCGTACAGGGTATGCGTGCCTCGGCTACGGGTGGAACGTGTCATGCGTTGGCAAAATACGACTTCCAGGCTTGTGGCAAGACGGGTACGGCACAGAACCGCGGTCACGACCACTCGGTGTTCATGGGCTTTGCACCTATGGACAAGCCAAAGATTGCCGTTGCCGTGTATGTGGAGAACGGCGGATGGGGTGCAACGTATGGTGTGCCCATTGGTGGCTTAATCATGGAACAGTATCTTCACGGTAAACTCTCGGAAGCCTCGAAACATCAGGCTAATGAACTTCAGAACAGACATATAGCATATGGCACGACCAGTAGATAGACGGCAGGGAAGCGTATTACGTAACATCGACTGGTGGACGATTCTCATCTATATCGCCCTCCTCTCGTTCGGTTGGATCAGCGTTTGCGGAGCCAGCTATTCGTATGGCGAGACTGATATCTTCAGCCTCGATACACGTTCAGGCATGCAGATTATCTGGATTGTCACCAGTATCATGCTGGGTTTCGTCATCGTGATGCTCGACGACCGTTTCTATGATACCTTTGCCTTCATTATCTACGGCCTACTGCTATTGCTGCTCTTTGCCACCATCTTCAATCCGCATTCTATCAAGGGTTCGCGTTCGTGGCTCGTATTGGGTCCACTCCGAATACAACCTGCTGAGTTTGCGAAGTTTGCGACGGCGCTGGCATTGTCGAAACTCATGTCCACATACGGTTATAACATCAACCAATGGAAGAATTTTGCTGCCACCCTGGCTATTATCCTGCTGCCTATGCTGTTTATCGTGCTACAGCGTGAAACGGGTTCGGCGTTGGTCTATCTGGCTTTCTTCCTGATGTTCTATCGTGAAGGCATGCCAGGCAGCATCCTCTTTACAGGTGTCGCTATGGTGGTCTATTTTGTGGTGGGCATCCGCTTTGCCGAAGTGTATATGGGTGGTACGCCGACATCGGTGGGAAAGTTCTCTGTGCTGCTGTTAGTACAGTTGTTCTCTATCGGCATGGTCTGGGTATATAGCAACAGCCGCATTGCCTTGCAGATGCTGTTCTACTGTGTGGTGGTGACGCTGTTGTCGTTGTTCCTGTTGCTTATTCCTGTCGATATCGTCTATGTCCAGATGGCTCTGACGGTAGTATTGATAGGCTATCTGTTGTGGCTGTGGTTAAGCACGCGCGTGCGTTCTTATCTATTTATAGCGCTCTTTGCGTTGGGTTCTGTGGCTTTCTTCTATGGTGCCGACTTCATCATGCAGAACGTGATGGAGCCCCACCAGCGTTCACGTATCAATGTGCTGCTGGGTCTCGACGAGGACTTGCGTGGTGCGGGTTATAACGTACACCAGAGCGAGATTGCCATTGGCTCAGGTGGTTTGCAGGGCAAGGGTTTCCTGAATGGTACACAAACCAAGTTGAAGTTCGTGCCTGAGCAGGATACCGACTTCATCTTCTGCACCGTTGGCGAGGAAGAGGGCTTTGTGGGGTCGGCAGGTGTGTTGCTGCTGTTCCTGATCTTGATATTAAGGCTTATCTACCTATCGGAACGACAACCGTACCATTTTTCGCGTGTTTATGGCTATTGTGTACTAAGCATCTTCTTGTTCCATGTCTTTATCAATGTGGGCATGGTGCTTGGCCTGACGCCAGTTATCGGCATTCCGTTGCCGTTCTTCAGCTATGGTGGCTCCTCGCTGTGGGGCTTCACCTTCCTACTTTTCATCTTTCTTCGTCTTGACGCTGCCCGCAACTTGTCGCGATAGCTGCAGTCCGACATCCGAGATGCCTGGCAGAATCTCACGTTTCATGCAATGGTGGATGGTGACGTGCAACGAATCGCCTTTCTCAAGTTTAAGGGTGGTCAGCGGCAACAGGTATTGGTAGTGGTTGATGCCTTTTCCTTTGGCATGTCCTGAGTCGTCTATCAAATTGCATTCCAAGGTATCCGTACGTGTTTGCTGGGAAGGCAGCACCGTTTGCTTCACCACTAAGTCCAACCCCATAAACGGATATTCCCCATTGATGCGCAATCCTACTACTTCTTCGTAGTAGCCGGCCTCTTCCATGGGTTCTATGTCGAACGACAGCGTATCGTTTCGCTCCCAGCCCCTGATGGCTGTCGACTCATAGTGGTTGTACACTATATGTTCTTGGCATGATGTAAACACCATGACCATACCCACCAATAAATATAATAAGGTGTACTTATTCATTTTTGGGCTTTTGGCTGTTTGCTGCTTGCTGATGCCCCTTTCCGTTTGCGTTTGCGGGCTTCTTCTTTTTCTTTTTCTTCTTGGCGCGGTCGAAGCGTGCAATATTCTCCTGTGTAGCCAGGTCGATAGGTCCTTTGGGTTCCTTTGCCTTACCATCAGCTACCAGCGATACGGGTTTCTCGCCCTTGCGGTTCATCTCGATAATCTCCTTGGCACGTTCTGCGCTGATGGTTTCCAGGTTGGCGGCAATGTTCTTGTCGGTAGAATAGGTGATGAGTCCTGCCAAGATGTCGGCTTTGAAGTAGTAATAGTCGGCATCCTGTGTCTGCAGCTGTGTGTCCTTGGACGGCAGCTTGCGACTGGCTTCCACATAGTTGTCCACCTCGTAGTTCAGACAGCACTTCAGCTTGGCACACATACCAGCCAGTTTCTGCGGGTTGAGCGAGATGTCCTGATAGCGTGCTGACGATGTTCCTACCGATACGAAATTCTTCATCCACGTGGCACAGCACAGCTCACGTCCGCAGGGACCTGTTCCGCCAATACGACCAGCTTCCTGACGGGCACCGATTTGCTTCATCTCGATGCGCACATGGAAGGCAGCAGCCAAGTCCTTGATAAGCTGGCGGAAGTCCACACGCTCGTCGGCAATATAGTAGAAGATGGCCTTGTTGCCGTCGCCCTGATATTCTACGTCGCCAATCTTCATCTGCAGTCCCAGCCCTTTGGCTATCTGACGGCTCTCTATCATCGTGGCATGTTCGCGGCTCTTGGCCTCGCGGAACTTTTCCATATCGCTATCTCGTGCAATACGATACACACGCTTGATGTCGTCGGCACTCTTCAGATTGGCTTTCTTGATTTGCAGCTTCACCAGACGTCCTGTCAGCGTCACCACACCGATGTCGTGACCAGGATTCGACTCCACCGCCACGATGTCTCCTTTCTTCAGGTCCAGTTTGTTGACGTTATGATAGTAGCCCTTGCGGGTGTGCTTGAATTGCACCTCCACCAGGTCGGTATCGTCCACGTTGCCTGGCACGTCGGCCAGCCAGTCGTAGGTGTTCAGTTGTCGGTCCTGCCGTCCTATGGCCTCCTTGCAGAGTCCACGGTCGCAGCCTGTTCTTATCTCTAATTCTTTATCCATATATCTCTATAAACTATAAACTCTTAACTATAAACGATAAACTGTAAACTATAAACAGTAAACAATTACTTCTGTATAAGAAGTACTATCATCTTTAGTGCCATGTCGAAGAACACGATTTTGGCGTTGGCGTTCTGTCCGATGTCGCGTATGGCGAGGTTGGCCAAATCGCTGATGTCCATAATGTTGGCCTCATTGATGAAACGTGCGAAGTTGCGTGCAAACTCCTCTTCACGCTGCGTCATGTAGCACAGCTCCTCGTTCTGGAAGTTATACATGAAGTTCTCACGCACCAGCCTGAGAAAGTATTCCAGAAATCGCTTCTGTTTCTCACGACCCATGGCGCCCATCTGCTCCGACCATGCCTTCAGTTCTTTCACTTTCCGCATGTAGGCCAGTCGCATCAACGTCTGAAACATGTCCAGGAACAGCTCGTTCTCCGAGTCGACACTCAGCATGGCCATCGCCTTCAGCCAGTTGCCGTTGGCCATACGACTGATGCGTCGTGCCGTATCTTCGTCCAGTCCGCGCTTCTCCATCAGAGCGCTTTTCACGTCCTCGTCAGCAATCTTCTTGACGTCGATGCGTTGTACGCGACTGCGAATGGTCTCCAACAATTTGTCAGGCTCTTGGCACACCATGATGAAGACCGTCTGCGAGGGTGGCTCTTCCAACAGTTTCAGTATCTTGTTGGCACACTCAATGTTCATGCGCTCTGGCAACCAGACGAGGCTGACCTTATAGCCACCCTGACTCGACTTCAGACTCAGCTTGCGCACCAGTTCGTCGCTCTCGCCAGCCGTAATGATGGCCTGCTGGTTTTCGCCGCCCATCTGTTCCAGCCATTCGTTCATGGTAAAGTAGGGACCAGCCATTATCAACTCGTGCCATTCGCGGGCAAAGTCGTCCGATATGGGCTTGTGGTCGCTGCCCATCGACGGCAGTTTGATGGTGGGGTAGGTGAAGTGCAGGTCGGGATGTTCCAGATTCTTGAGCATCGCACTCTCCACGTATTCCGGCTGGTCGCTGAACATCGACTCCACCTTCGTGGCCAGCAGACGTTTCGCCAAACCTATGGCCAGCGCTAATTTTCCTGCCCCCTGCGGTCCGCACAGCATGATGGCGTGGGGCAGACGGTCCTCGTTGACCATCTGCATCAGGCGCTCCTGCACCTCCCGTTGTCCAATCACCTGTTCAAACATAATATTTTGCAAAGGTACGAATAAGTGAGCAAAAAGCAAAAGGAAAATTCATTTTTCTTTTCTTTTTCGAACGAAAGTACTTTCTTCTGTTTAGAAAAAGGTACGAATAAGTGAGCAAAAAGCAAAAGGAAAATTCATTTTTCTTTTCTTTTTCGAACGAAAGTACTTTCTTCTGTTTAGAAAATGGTACGAATAAGGCCGGAAGTCATTGCACCTCCAGCCTTATTCAACATCATTCGCCGTCGTCGTCACCGTTACCGGCCTCACCTGGCGTCACACCACCGCTGCCTGGAATGTCGCTCGAACCACCACCGGGCGTGTCAGACGTTCCGTCGTCAATCTCAGCGTCGTCGGCGCTGGTCACACGTTTCACGATGTTGCCGTCCTTATCGTAGCAAGTGATGGCAATCTTGGTGTCATGCAGCTCGTCCTTTACCTCCTTCGACGGAGTGAAGATGACGCGACGGGCTGAGATGAGCGAGGTCTTCACATCCTCCACGTTCTGCACACTCTTGGAGCGGACGCCGAAGCGCATGCTTCCCAGACCTGGTAGGGGCACGTTGTGACCTTCGGTTGCCCAGGTGCGGATGACCTCACCGGCTGCGTCCCATGCGGCCTTGATGACGCCTGCGCTGATACCCGAGCGTTTGGCGGCCTCCTCGATGACCTTGTTGGCGTCCAGCGTGTTGTACAGGTGTGCGGAGAGCACGAATGCCAACTTCTCGACGTTCTTTTCGAACGATACGTTCTGTTGCTTTGCTTTGATTTGAATCATAATATCAACCCCTTCCTGAACCTCCCCGAGGGGAGGGACTGCAAAACAGGGCTTGGGCAGTCTGGTTAATACTTTGTTAATTTTCAATTCTCAATTCTCAATTCTCAATTTATTTGCTGCCTCTGGAGTCTGCACGTGCTGTTCCCGGGAGTGTGCAAGTGTAGCCTCGGGGAGTCTGCAAATGTAGGCGCGAGCGCCTGCTTCTTAAGACACTACAAAGTTACGACATTCGCCATCACCGTTCTGACGATGGTTGACGTTTCAGCGTGATTTATGGACTTTATTTCAAAGAAACATCATCCATCATCCATCTTCCATCATCCATCTTCCATCATCCATCTTCCATCTTACTTCTTCCATCTTCACGGTTCTCCCAATTGCTCGACGATAGCTTTTACCTGACGGGGCGTAAACGTCTTGCAGGTGGTTTCGTAGCCCGTCGCCTGCAGTTGTTGCCAGAGCTGGGTGCAGCGGTGAATCCAACTCATCAGGTGGCTCACAGCCGTACGTGGGCTACTATCGGGGAAGTACATAAGTGCCAGTTCCTTCTTAGTGTAAGGTCGTATTTTGAAATCATCCATACTTTCTGAAATTTAATGTTTAATCTTTAATGTTTTAATGTAATAGTCGCTAAAGTCCTTGCAACCCAAGGGCAGCTGATGATGCACCAATGAGGGCAGCACTTTTTGTAATTGCAGGAAGAGGCGTTCGCCTGGTTCGTCGCGATCGGGATACATGTGGAACTGAATGGCAAACTTACTTCTTACCTCTTCCATCTTACCTCTTACCTCATTTGTGAGCAGCGTGGCCGACGGGATGGCAATGGCCTTGTGACCGGCTGAGAGCATGGCCCAGCAGTCGGAGCAGCCTTCAGTAATGAAGAGTGGTTCACCAGGCTTCAGCATATTCAATACGGGCAGGTTGTAGATGCCACATTGCGACCCTTGCGGGAAGCGGAAACGAGGCAGAGCACCCTTTACGAGGTTGCGATTCTGGATGCCCACCAACTTGCCCTCACGGTCATAATATGGCGTTTGCAGCCAGGGCACGCCCTGCTTGTCCTTCCACGAAGTCAAACGGCACCAGCGAACCACCCTTGGGTCAAGCTTGCGCTCCTCGAAGAGAAATTTCCTCGCCTCCTCGTTCAGCCAAGGACGCTCAAAGAAGCGCTCGTATCGACTGACGTCGAAAGATGGCTGATGGATGATGTCTGATGGCTGATGTGTGGTGGCTGATGTCTGAAGGATGATGTTGTTCTCGTCGGCCAGCCAACGGCAGGCATCGCGGAAGCCTTTACCGAGATGTCGCATCACCAAGTCAATCGTCCCTCCGCTTGCCCCGCAGACGAAGCAACGGAAACTATTCCTGCGCGTCGAGAACGACAGGCTGGGGTGGCGGTCGTCATGGAACGGGCAGAGGCATTTGTGTCGCGTAACTTGGAGTCCAAGTCGCTCCGCGACCCCCTCAATGGGAAGGTCGCGAAGCTTTTGAAGTTCTAGTCTATCCATGATGTTTTATCAAGAATTAGAGAATTCATACATCATACATCAGACATCAGACTTCTTCAGGTATTCGTCCGTCTTGGTGTACAGTCCGGTCTCGCTGGAGAAAGTGATGAACTTGCGGAATACCCATTGCTTCAACTGATTCTTCGTGCCCTCTTTGTTCTTGCCAAGCTCCAGGCGGAGTGCCTCCAGCTGGGCCTCGTTGAAGGTGTCGGGCAGCGAGTCGAGCATATTCTTCGGACCGGTCTTGGAAGTCTCGGAGGCGCTGATGTCGCCGTCCTTCAGCATGTCGGCAAAGATTTGCATCTTGCTCCACAGATCGTGATATACCAGCCATTCCACCAGTTCTCCCATCGACTTGGTCCACGTCTGGTTGTTGAGCACCCAGAGAATGCATCCAGCCTTCCAGGCCGATACCAACGAGCGGTGGGACAGTTCGAACAGCAGGTCATCGTCGGTCAGGTCGGCCAGCTCTGCCATGTCCTGCGCCATACGGTCGGTCAGCTTGTTCAGCGGGCGGATGATGAATCGGCCCTTGCACGCGTCGAGCCGTGCTATATACTCATCCAGCTTCTGGTAAAACTCGTCGGTGTATTTGCCCAGTCGTGGGATGCGGCCGCTACGGCTGCCACGCGGCTTGTAGCTGAAGACCATGCGTCCGAACGTGCCGTTAGTCAGCTCGTATTTATAGAACTGTCGGGTAGAAACAGGGTTCGAAGAAATGGTAAAGCAGGCACGAATCGTCGGATTACCTGTGATACCATCTGACGTGGCACGCAAGGCACCGGCCTTGTCGCGGTCATAGACATTGCGGAGCAGCACCGACACCTGCTTGTGACCGCCGCAGAGACGGTCAGCCATCTCCACCTCAGGCAAGTTGAAGTATTGTGTGAGTCCACCATGCGCCTCGAGCGCCAAAGCATTCTGGATGAAGGCAGCGTTGGTCGTATTCGACGGCGGGAAACGGAAGAATACATCCGGGCGGGCAGTCTTTTTCTTGTTGTCAGGCTCGGTCTGTTTCTGCTTCTGCCATTCCAGAATCTTCTTTTCCTCAGCCTCATCGTGCTGACTGAAATCGCGGCAAATGGCTTTCGCAAGTGTCGTCAATTGGCCTTTGTTATCACCACTTTTTGCCACCAGGTTGGCCATCATGCCCGTCGGCTCCTTCCAACTGAAGTCCGGATACTGAAATTCCGCGCCAAAGATGTGTGCGCCAAAGATGGGGAAAAACATCGGAACAAGGGGTTCGTACATGTCTTTTGAGGCCTGCGAGAGCAGCAATTTCACTATTTCTGTGCCTTTACCGAGGTTCGGCATAGCGGGCGCAGTCGCTTTACTAATTTCGTATTTCATTGTATATCAGCTTTTTAGATGAATAATAATCTCCCTGCGGTTACAGTTACAGTTGTTACAGTTCGTTTTTGAGGGGTGTCAACTCTCCCTATATTATATATAACTATCTATATATCAATAAGTTATAAAGTATTATAAGGCGTGTTGTGGCCTCGATTTTAAACTGTAACTACTGTAACCGTAACCAGCAGCCAGTTCTTAATTGTTACTTCCCTACCAGGCCATTCAACGCCTGATGAAGTTCACGATAGACCCCGAAGGCATAGCGCTCGACGCTGAAACCATCATCGACCTTCAGAGGTTTGAAGTTCAGTCGGTAGGTGCCGTCGTCCTGACGCGTCACGGAGATGTACTTGCCGTTGAACACTCTCGGGTTGCGCTTCATGCTCCAAGGCAGCGTCTCGATGAATGTGTAGTGCGGATCGCGCGAGGGTCCCTCCGCACAACCAGGAAAGTGAGACAGCCTACGGTCCAACGCTTGACATTTTTCCCCGTTGATTGGTGCTGCAAAATTATGAAAAAGAGCATAAAAAAAAGGCGCAAAAATGGTCTGACCACTTTGTGCTTTTTTTTAACCAAGCAAGCTTGATGGTGCTCGCTGCTCCAAAAGTTTAAACGATGATAATTGGGACTGCCAAATTTGGCAGTCTCATTTATTTTTCGTAATTTCGCACCATAATTTTGAAAACATGTGTTTATGAAACGATTATTTATCTTAACGGCAGGAATCGTGGCTGGAATGTATGCGATGGCCTGCACCAACTTTATCGTGGGCAAGAAGGCTTCGGCAGACGGAAGCGTTATCTGCTCGTACAATGCTGACTCGTATGGGGCCTTTATGTGGCTGTATCACTATCCGGCAGCAAAGCACCAGAAGGGCGAGATGAGAAAGATAGTGGAGTGGGACACAAACAAACCGCTGGGCGAGATTCCTGAGGCGGAGGAGACCTACAACGTGATTGGCAACATGAACGAATGGCAGGTGACCATTGGCGAGACAACCTATGGTGGTCGCGAAGAAATGGTGGATTCAACGGGAATTATTGACTATGGATCGTTGATATACATCGGATTGCAACGCGCTAAATCGGCACGTGAAGCTATCAAGATAATGACCTCGCTTGTAGAGACTTACGGATATTACTCGGAGGGTGAGACGTTTACCATCTGCGACCCTGACGAGGCTTGGATTCTGGAGATGCAGGGATGCGGTCCGGACCGTAGCAAGTCGAAGGAGCGTGTGGTATGGGTGGCCTGGAGAATACCTGATAATGCCATTTGTGGACATGCGAACCAGAGCCGTATCGGTAAGTTCCCACTGAAGGACAAGGAGAACGTGATGTACTCGAAGAACGTGATTAAGTATGCACGCAAGATGGGATGGTTTACCGGTAAAGACGAGGATTTTTCGTGGAAGAACGCCTATGCTTTCCCTGATTTCGGTGGTCGTCGTATCTGTGACGCCCGCGTGTGGACCTTCTTCAATCGCCACGTGAAGGGTATGGACCGTTATCTGCCTTGGGCAATGGGTAAGGACAAGGATGCGGAGGACATGCCGCTGTGGGTGATTCCCGATGGAAAGGTGAGTGTGCAGGATGTGATGGCGGCTATGCGCGACCATTACGAGGGTACGCCGATGGCTATTGACTCGACGGATGTGGGTGCTGGTATCTGGCAGATGCCTTATCGTCCGACACCTTTATATTATAAGGTGGACGGCAAGAAGTATTTCAACGAACGCCCGGTTTCAACGCAACAAACGGCATGGACATTCGTGGCACAGATGCGTTCGTGGTTGCCTCGTGAGGTGGGCGGATGTCTGTGGTTTGGCAACGACGACCCGAACATGGTGGCTTATACGCCTATCTATTGTTCGATGACGGAACAGCCTGAGTGTTACAACACGCCTGGGGCTGACGACATTACTTTCAGCGATAAGAATGCTTTCTGGGTTGAGAACTGGGTGAGCAACATGGTTTATCCGCGCTATTCGGCCTTGTTCCCATCGCTCCGTGAGGTGCGCGACTCGCTGGAGAAATCGTACTTCATGCAACAGACGGCCATCGAGGAGAAGGCAAAGGGCATGGAACCAGCTGCCAGGCAGAAATACCTGAACGACTATAGCGTGGCACAGGCTCAGCGCATGTTGGCGAGATGGAAGAAACTGGCCACATACCTGATAGTGAAGTATAACGATATGGCCGTTAAACCCGATGAAAACGGGCAGTTTAAACGAGGAAAATACGGACTGGGAGCAAGGGTAAAGCGCCCAGGATATTCGCCTGCGTTTGCACGAAGAATCGTGAAAGAAACGGGTGATAGGTATTTAGCTCCGGAGGAGAAGTAAGAAGTAAGAAGGAAGATGGAAGAAGGAAGAAAAAAGGTAAGAGGTTTTCACCCCTTACCTTTTTTTATTTATTCTTCAATCTTGGTCTGTTTGGGTTCCTCAGCAGCCTGCGGAGCATTGGGCGAAGACTGCGTGTTCACATTGTCGTGATGTTCCTTAGGACGAACCACCTCGTTGCCGAATTCATCGAGCACCATCTCCATCTCGGGCTTAGCAGCCAGGCTATCAACGGCCAGCGAGTCGGAATCAGCAGGTGCCTTGAAATAGCCACCGCAGTTGTAGTCGATAAGGTCGCCAATGTCCTCGGGCTTGTTGAACTTGACGCGATAGTGCTTGAACTGCTTGTCGGCAAGGACAGATCCTAAGAAGTAGCCACAGATGGGCAGGGCGGTGCGATTGCCTTGTCCGAGCTGACCGGTGCGGAAGTGGATGCAACGGTATTCGCCACCCACCCAGGCGCCACAAACAAGACGGGGCGTGGTGCCCACAAACCAGGCATCGGAGTGATTGTTGGACGTGCCGGTCTTGCCACCGAAGTCGGTATCGTTGTTGGCGTCGCCCACGAAACCACGCAGACGAGAGGATGTGCCACTCATGCCACCCATCAACAGCTGTTGAACGTAGAAGGCGCTCTTGGGCGAGAGTGCTTGGCGCTCTTCGGGATTGGCTTCATAGATGACGTTGCCGTCGCGATCCTCGATACGGGTTACCAATACGGGGTCGATGGCCTTACCATCATTGACGGGCGTACAATAGGAACCTACCAATTCGAGCAGATTGACATCGCTGGCACCAAGCGTCAACGAAGGAGTGGGGTCGAGCTTGGACTTGATACCCATCTCGTGAGCCGTCTGGACAATGCGGTCGATGCCTACTTCCTGACCCAGACGAACGGCCACGCTGTTGATACTCATGGCGAAGGCTTGCTTCAGGGTGATGTTGGCACCTGAGAAACGGCCATCAGCATTGGTGGGAGCCCAGGTGACCTCCTTGTCATGGTCCATCACCTTCATGGCGAAGTACTCGTCCTTGCGGGTGTCGCAAGGCGTGATGCCTTGGTTCATGGCCTCGGAATAGACGAAGAGCTTGAAGGTAGAGCCAGGCTGGCGCATGGCCGTCACCTTGTCGTATTTCCACGTCTTGAAGTCGATGTCGCCCACCCAGGCCTTGACATGTCCGGTCTGAGGTTCGATGGCCACAAAGCCACAATGCATGAAATGCTCCATATAACGGATGCTGTCCATAGACGACATCTCTTTCTCGATATATCCATTCTCATAATCGAAGAGTTTAACCTTATGGGGAAGATTGAGATAATAGAAAATGGAGTCTTGGTTGCCGTCGTACTTCTGGTTCAGCAATTTATAATAAGGTGTCTTCTTAGCCAAATCCTCGATGAAATGGGGAATTTCTACATGGCGTTCGTCTTGCCAGGGATTGACATTGCCCCAATGCTGATTGAAAGTCTTCTGCACCTGCTTCATCTGCTTGATGGCAGCTTCCTCGGCATAATGCTGCATGCGACTGTCGAGGGTGGTGTGAATCTTCAGACCTTCGGTGTAATAAGCGTAGGCACGGTCGTCGCCATAATATTCCTTACACCACGACTTCATCCAGTCGGCCACGGCCTCGCGGAAGTAGTTGGCATTGCCGTCATAGGCATTCTCCACACTATAGTCCAGCTTGATTTCCTTCTGCTGAAGGGCTTTACACTCCTCAGGTGTGAGATGACCGTGGCGAAGCATGTTGTCGAGCACCACATTGCGACGAATGAGGGAATTCTTCGGATTGATGCGAGGATTATAATAGGTGGTGGCCTTGAGCAGTCCTACCAGAATGGCAGACTGGTCGGTGGTGAGATGCTTGGGAGTAGTGCCAAAATAGGTCTTGGCAGCGGTCTTGATGCCAAAGGCATTGGAACCGAAGTCAACGGTATTGGCATACATGGTCAATATCTCGTTCTTATCGAAATACCATTCCAACTTATAGGCGGTAATCCACTCCTTGCTCTTCATAATGAGCATCTTCAAGCCAGGGATGTTACCCAATAGTCCTGTTGAATATTGCGTGCGGACACGGAAGAGGTTCTTGGCCAACTGCTGGGTGATGGTGGAAGCACCACGGGCATCACGATGCAAGACATAGTCTTTCAAAGCTGCTCCAAAAGCCTGATAGTCGATGCCATGATGACGATAGAAACGCTCGTCCTCAGTGTCGATAAGGGCTTTCCAGAACTTCGGACTGACATCGTCGTAGTCCACGGGCATGCGGTTCTCGCTGAAGAACTTGCCAATCACCTTGCCATCGGCACTATAGATCTGCGAGGCCTCGGCAGGGTGGGTGTTCTTGACATCGCTCATGGAGGGCGACTTACCGAAAAGCCACAGGAAGTTGATGTCGACCATGATGAGATAGAGCAGGAATGCCACGACGAGCGAAGCGATAGCTGCACCTATCTTGACGTACCAGCGACGTCCCTGATAGAGTCCCTTATACCATTGCCATCCTTTCTGGAAGAATGTGCCAACCATTTCTAAGTAGTTATTCATAGTGCGAAATTAAATTCAGAATTTCTTGTTGTTGATGGGGATGAAACCATGTAACTTGTTCATCACGCTTATACCAAGTGAGTTGTTTGCGAGCATAACGACGAGTGTTGCCCTTGATGCGCTCTACCGCTTCAGCGAGGGGCCATCGTCCATCGAAGTAGTCGAACAGTTCTTTGTAGCCTACGGTGTTTAAGGCATTCACTTCTCTATATGGAAGCATCGACTTCGCTTCATCCAGAAGACCTTCTGCCATCATATCGTCAACACGCTGGTTGATGCGTTGATAGAGTTCGTCGCGATCACGATTCAGTCCGATTTTGATAATCTGGAAAGGACGTTGCTTCTTGGCTTGTGTACGGAAAGAGGTGTAGGTCTTGCCCGTCTGGTAACAAATCTCCAACGCATGAATGACGCGACGATGGTTCTGACGGTCTACCACCTCGTAGTGCTCGGGGTCAAGGCGACGAAGGTCTTCACAAAGGCTCTCCAATCCTTCTTCCTCGTAGCGACGTTTCATCTCGTTGCGAATATCATCGCGAACGGTGGGGATATCATCGATGCCATTGCATACCGCATCAATATACATCATGCTTCCTCCCGAAAGGATTTGGATAGGAGATGTGGCGAACAATGTTTGAAGCAACTGCATGACTTCCTGTTCGTACATCGAAGCATTATAGTAGTCGTTGATGCTCTTGGTGCCTACGAAATAGTGGTGAACCTGCTGCATCTGCTCAACCGTCGGGGAGGCCGTGCCAATCCTCAGTTCCTTGTAGATCTGACGTGAGTCAGCATTGATGATTGGTATGCCGTAGTGCTTGGCAATCTCAAGGGTTAGTGCCGTTTTGCCTACAGCGGTTGGGCCCGTGATGACGATGAGTTTGTTCAACTTAAACCGTAAAACTATTAACGGATGACTCCGCGCTTCGAATTTTCAATAAACGAGCAGATGTATTCCACCTCCTTACAGTCAGGATACTTGGCGCGAGCCTCAGCAACACCATCTTTCAGGATGCCCTTGGCATAGATGATGCGATAGGCATCGTGAATAGCGTCGATGACCTCGTTGGGGAATCCGCGACGACGCAGACCGATGAGGTTGACACCCGCATAGCGGATAGGTTCCTTGCCAGCAATGACGTAGGGTGGAATATCCTGCGAGGTGCGACTGCCACCCTGGAACATGATGTAACCACCCACATGCAGGAACTGATGGAACAGGCAACAAGCTGAGATAATGGCATTGTCGTCGACAATCACCTCGCCAGCAAACTTCGTGGAATTGCCAATGATGCATCCATTGCCGATAACGCAGTCGTGACCGATGTGCATATTCTCCATCAGCAGATTGCCGTTGCCAATAACCGTCTTACCCTTTGAAGCCGTACCACGACTGATGGTAACATTCTCGCGAATGGAGTTGTTGTCACCAATCTCGCAAGTGGTCTCCTCGCCCTGGAATTTCAAATCCTGTGGCTTTGTGGAGATAGAGGCTCCGGGGAAGAACTCGTTGTTGTTGCCAATACGAGCACCAAAGTGGAGGGTTACATTATTTAATAACTTATTATTATCGCCTATAACGACATTCTTGTCAATCACGCAGAAGGGACCGATGACGTTACCGTCGCCAAGCTTGGCCTCGGGGTCTACAACTGCTAAAGGATGAATTTGATTCATTGAACTTTGAGTTTTGAGATTACTTATTCTTCACAATCTGAGCGGTGAAGGTGGCTTCGGCCACTACATGGTCGCCCACAAAGATGTAGCCCTTCATCGAAGAGATGCCGTGACGAACGGGAGCCAGCAAGTCGACCTTGAAAATCAGGGTGTCGCCAGGAACCACTTTCTGGCGGAACTTCACATCGTCAATCTTCATGAAATAGGTAGACCAACGCTCGGGTTCTTCCAACGTGTTAAGAATCAGAAGACCACCACATTGAGCCATAGCCTCAACCTGAAGAACGCCGGGCATAACGGGCTCTTCGGGGAAGTGACCCTGGAAGAAAGGCTCGTTGGAAGTGACATTCTTGATACCCACAATCGTGTTGGCTCCCAAAGAGATGACCTTGTCGACCAACTGCATAGGATAGCGATGGGGAAGCAACTCGCGAATACGGTTCACGTCCATTACGGGTTCCTCATTGGGATCGTAGATAGGAGCCTGGATTTCGTGCTTGCGAATCTCCTTGCGCATCTGACGGGCAAACTTATTATTAATGGTATGACCAGGACGAGTGGCAATGATGCGTCCCTTGATGGGTTTGCCGATGAGAGCCATATCGCCAATCACATCCAACAGCTTGTGACGGGTACATTCATTCTCCCAAACCAAAGGCTTGTGCTGGATGTAACCCAGTTCTGTGGCATCTCTGTGCTCCACGCCCAACATGTCTGCCAGCATGTCCAGACGCTCTTGGGTGGTCTGGCGCTCGTAGATGACAATGGCATTGTCCATGTCGCCACCCTTGATGAGGTTGGCCTGCAACAGGGGTTCGATGTCGCGAACGAAGACAAAGGTGCGAGCAGCTGCTATCTCAGTAGAAAACTGCTGGATATTGTCGAGGGTAGCAAACTGAGAATTGATAATCTTCGAATCGAAGGAGCACATGGCAGTCAGCGAGAACTCATCGTCGGGAAGAATGGTGATGCAAGAACCGGTCTTGTCGTCCTTCACCTCAATCTTCTTGCGGATGATGTACCAGTCTTTGGGTGCATTCTGTTCCTCGATACCTACCTCCTTGATTTTCTCAACATACTGGATGGCTGAACCATCGAGGATGGGGAACTCAGGACCGTTCACCTGAATCATACAGTTGTCGACGCCCAGGGCATAGAGAGCGGCAAGACCGTGCTCTACCGTAGATACACGAGCTTCGCCCTTTCCAAGTACTGTACCACGCTGGGTGTCAACTACATTCTCTGCAATGGCATCGATAACGGGTTCTCCCTCCAAGTCGATGCGCTTGATTTTATAACCTGTATTCTCAGGTGCAGGATTAAATGTTACTGTCAGATTTAAACCCGTATGCAGTCCTTTTCCAAAGAGAGAGAAACTGCCTTTAAGTGTCTTCTGTTTCATTATTGTTTTTTCTTGAGTTCTTCTATTTCCTTGCGCAGAGCGCTGATTTCCTTATACATGTCGGGCAAACGACGATAGAGGGCCTTTGCTTTGAAAAAGTCTTTGGGATCCATAGCGGGTGAACCAATGAGATTCTCGCCATTGCCCTTGGTATTGCTGATAACACCACATTGAGCGCCTACCATCGTCTTGTCAGCTACGTGGATATGACCAGCGAAACCAGCCTGTCCGCCAACCATACACCATGAACCAATCTTCGTAGAACCAGCCATGCCGACCTGTGCAGACATAACGGTATTCTCGCCGATTTCACAGTTGTGGGCCACCTGGATAAGGTTGTCGAGCTTCACACCCTTATGGATAACGGTCTGTCCCATGGTAGAGCGGTCGATACAGGTATTGGCACCAATCTCCACATTATCTTCGATAATTACAATACCCAACTGAGGAATCTTCTCGTAACCTTCGGTGTTAGGTGCGAAACCAAAGCCGTCGGCACCAATCACGCTACCGGCATGGATGGTTACATTCTTGCCAATCTGACAACCATCGTAGATGGTAACGTTGGGATTGATGATAGAACCATCGCCAATCTTCACGCCTTCACCCACAAAAGTGAACGGACCGATATAAACATCCTTGCCAATCTCGGCAGACTCAGAAACGAAAGCCAATGGATGGATGCCCGTCTTCTTGGGAAGCGAAGCTGCATACATCTGCAACAGCTTGGCCACACACTCATAGGCGTTCTTCACACG